>ERZ824600.1233-NODE-1233-length-32702-cov-5.448372_pt1 | contig 32702 bp, 27 predicted proteins | sample MGYA00519933_ERZ824600 | MGnify/ENA primary metagenome ERZ824600 (study PRJEB31778, sample SAMEA3449178) | human gut metagenome | biome: human gut; feature: human-associated habitat; material: faeces | place: United Kingdom | collected 2010/2012 ... | reverse complement strand
TTCCAAATTGCCCGCTGCTTCCGTGACGAAGACCTGCGCGCCGACCGCCAGCCGGAATTCACCCAGGTGGACATTGAAGCTTCCTTCATCACGCCGGAAGACATCTACAACCTGGTGGAAGGCCTGCTCAAACGCGTGTACAAGGAATCCCTGGGCGTGGACATTCCCACCCCCTTCCCCCGCATGACCTGGAAGGAAGCAATGGATCAGTACGGTTCCGACAAGCCGGAACGCCGCTTCGGCATGAAGCTGACGGACGTCTCCTCCATCTTTGAAAACAGCGGCTTCAAGGTATTCGCCTCAGCCGTAAGCAACGGCGGCGTGGTCAAGGCCATCAACGCCAAGGGATTCGGTTCCGCCTCCGTTGGCCAGATTGACGCCCTGACGAAAACTGCCGTGGAAGCCGGAGCCAAAGGCCTGGCCTACATCAAGGTGCGCGAGGAAGACTGGAGAAGCCCCATCTCCAAATTCCTTTCCGACGAAGAAAAGCAAAAACTCACGGAAGCCCTGGACATCGAAACAGGAGACCTCGTTCTCTTTGCCGCCGGCCCGTGGGAACCCTCCTGCGATATCCTGGGCCGCGTGCGCCTGCAATGCGCCGAATTCATGGAACTGCTCAAGGACAACAAGGAACGCGACTTCCTGTGGGTTATTGAATTCCCGCTGGTGGGCTGGGATGAGGAAGAGCAGCGCTGGGTCGCCATCCACCACCCCTTTACCCGCCCCGTCAAGGAAGACGAACAAAAACTGCTCAGCGGGGAACTCTCCGCAGACCTTCGCGCGCAGGCCTACGACGTGGTGCTCAACGGCACGGAGCTGGGAGGCGGTTCCATCCGCATCCATGAACGCGACCTGCAGTCCGCCATGTTCAAGGCGCTCGGCATCACGGAAGAACAGGCCCGCGAACAATTCGGCCACATTCTGGACGCTTTCAGCTTCGGCGCTCCGCCCCACGGCGGCCTTGCGCTGGGCCTCGACCGCCTGGTCATGATGATTTGCAACGCGGAATCCATCCGCGAAGTCATCGCATTCCCGAAAAACAACCGGGGAGTGGATCTGATGAGCGACTCCCCCGCCGCTGCGGAAGACCGTCAGCTGCGCGACATTCACATTCAGGTGAAACTGCCCGCTAAAAAATAGCCGGATCCCTTAAACAAACCCCCGGATGGCAATCATTCCATCCGGGGGTTTTTTCATGCAGGAAAAACAAAACTCCCTTTCCCGGCAGGCAGCGCACCATTCCTCCCGCGCCTTCGCCTCGCCCGGAATACGGACAACCTTCCCATCGTCAATGACGGCCAAAAAAACTCCGGACCAGGCATGCCGGACACATACAGCCGGATTTCCCAACCGGAATGTGGCGTCTTCAGAATAAAACCAGGATAAACTGGTATCTGGGACAATCCGTTTTCCTATCCTTTCAGCACACACTCATCCCGGGATGCCGCGAAAGAGCCGGCGCCGATTTCAATATTCAAAATCCGGCAGGGATGCTGGCGCTGTTCCAAGGCGCAATGCCGCATTCCCTGAATCAGCACCCTCAAATCATCCGCCCGGTCATCCTTCCTCCATCCGGAAATGAGCAGACGGAGGCACTGGACCTTCCCGTCTTCATTCGTCTGGAACCAGATGGCCATGGTCTCATCCGCAGCCATGCGGCCTCCCCTGCCGGCAAGCTTGAACATTCCGGAATCCTCCGAACACTCCATGCTGTCCCAAACCACATCCTTGATACCGCATTCGGCTGAATTCCTGACGGCAATCTTTCCGCCGGGAAACCATCCCATATGAAACAGCAGGCATCGCATCAGGTAGGCACGTCTTAGGGCGCAATCCTCCCGATGGGTGCCGAGACCGAGAGATTTCCTGGCGCCGCAGAACTTGCTTCCCCGGTCGATAGTCAGCCGGACCTTATAACTTCCGGATGTATTCTTCCGCAATTCGATTGATCTATAGATGGACATGCAAATATTCATACAATATCCAAAAACTATATATATAAAATCAACCGGGCCTAGAATAAAAATGTTAGAAAATTACACAACTTAATAGAAAACAACATTATCAACAAAATACCGGAATAAAGAAAAATCAAAATATTCCACACCACGAACACTCCTTTCATGAACGGCAATACCGGCCGTTCCCAGAAAAGCTATTCCCCTTCCTGACAAAAAATAATCCTAAGGCATGAAACACCGGCGCCGCATACCCCTCTCCTTTTCAGGAACAACGCAACTCCCTCCGGCAAAACGCTCAACCTGGGCAGGGGAACTTCATCTTCGGCACTACGAGGAATTTGGCATGGAATTCATTCAATAAAAACTCAACATCATTCCGTCCCCCCCCACCAGGCGCCAGCCCCGTTACAGGGAATAAACAGGAGGCAGAAGAACTTCCCAGGCCCTGCTTCAAAACTTCCGCCGTGTCATTTATCGGGGACAGGGGGAGCCGGTTCCTCCCCTGCCGGCTTGCTACGCGGGAGAACTATTTTCCTTTTCCCGGCTTCCCGCCCTTCTCCGCCAGCACCATGCCAAATAAAACGCGGCAGCCCCTCCATTGAGCAGTCCTGCCATAAACAAGACCGGAGCTCCTCGGTTCCATCCCCATGCGGCGCGTATATCCCCGCGGGCCATTTCCGCATACCCTCGCGTCATGCCGCACAACGGGCATTCACGATGCGGCACGGCAACAGAAGCCGCCAGAGAATTCATCCTGTCAGGGCTAATTGCCAGAGCCATGAGGGAGGGCGCCAGCAACAGGCAGGACAGAATAGCCCATACAGGCAGCCATACTTTCCTGACCACCCAGCTATCACGGCATGAACGCCATGAAGAGCGCCCGCCATTCATCGCCGATTTTCCTAAAAAGGTTCAGGAACTACAAATCCTGGGAGCCTGTTCCATCCGCGGGGGACATTCCATCCGCCTCCCCGGACCGCCTCAATGACTCCCTGTTTTCCTGCTCCATCTGCCGAAGCTCCTTTTGAATTTCCAGAGCCTTCTTTTCCACATAATCCTGGTGCTGTTCCATGTAAGTCACGGTAGCGCTGGCCATCCATGCCTGGACAATTCCCGCAACGGCGGACAGGACCAACGCGATAATGGCAACAACCAGAGCCCCTTTGGGTGAACCTTTACTGACAGCCACAATGCTCATGATCAGTGCAATAATGGCAAGCAGCCCCGCAGGAATCAGAGTAATCCAACCCAGGCACGGGAAAAAACCGATCAATGCCAATACCAGGGCGATAATGCCGAGAACAAGAGCGGCCGTGCAGGAAGGAGAACCGCTGCAGCAGGACGAAGGAGAAGAAGAATCAGAAGTATTCATCATGACGTTATTTTATAGGGTTCAGTGAAAATTCCTTTGGGAACCTTCATTCTTTCCCCTTACTGGAAGAAAACTTCCCTGTCAAGATGCAAGCTCTGCCATTCAGGACATCCGGATGTCATTCCGTTCCGCCAGGCATCAGATATCCTTCTTCCTTTTTTATGGCGGCATCAATGAGGATAATCCCATTTCCGGCAGGCCCCGCATAAAAACAGGAACCGGCTCCAATGCGGAGAACCAAAAACAACGCCTGCGTTACTTCCCATGCAGCAGCTCCTTCAACGCCGTCCCCAGCCGCGTGACCTGCCCGGATTCATGCGCAGCCGTTACCGTAATGCGCAACCGGGCCGTTCCGCGGGGAACCGTAGGATAACGGATGGCGGGAGCCAGAAAGCCCTGTTCCAGCAGGGCATCCGCCGCAGCCAGGGCAGCATCGTTCTCTCCCACCACAACAGGGAAAATGGAAGAAAGAGGCCTTCCCGGCATCCCCAGTGCGGCGGACAAACTGTTTGCCAGCACGGAAACACGGCGGCGCAATTCCTTTCCCTCCCCGCTGCGGATCACTTCCACCGCGGCCAGGGCGGCGGCGGCCAAAGCGGGAGGCGGAGCCGTGGAATAAATCAGGGACCGGGCGGAATTAACCATTACATCCGCCCAGGCGCGGGAACAGGCCACATATCCACCACTTACCCCGGCAGCCTTGCTCAAAGTCCCCATTTGAAAATCTATCCGGGAGGAAACACCCAGCTCTTCCGCCAGTCCGGCCCCGTGTTCTCCCAGCACACCGAATCCGTGAGCTTCATCCACCAGCAGCAACGCGCCGAATTCATCCTTCAGACGCACAATTTCCCGAAGGGGGGCACGGTCTCCATCCATGCTGAAAACGGATTCGGTCACTACCAGAATCCCGCCGGAAGGATTCGCGTCCCGCAAATGCTGCAGTTTTTTCCTTAATGACTCCATATCGTTATGCAGGAACGTAGACAAACGCGCCCCGGACAAAAGCGCTCCGTCAATCAGGCTGGCATGGGACAACTTATCCATCAGCACCGTATCCTCCCGGTCCGCAATAGAAGCAATCACTCCCAGGGAGGTAGCATAACCGGAGGAAAAACTGACCGCCGCTTCAGTCCCCTTCAAAGCGGCCAGGGCCTCTTCCAGACAGGAATGTTCCCGCCGCGTCCCCGTCACCAGGCGGGATGCCATGGCTCCGGCCCCTTCATCCCGCACCGCACGGGAAAAAGCCTCCGCCAGGGACGGATGGTGGGCCAGCCCCAGATAATCGTTGCTTGCCAGATTGACCACTTTCCGGCCATCCGCCAGACGGGCCATTCCTCCGGGCAGGCATTCCACATCCCGCAGGACGCGCAGCAGCCCCGCAGACTTCAACTCTGACAAAAACTGTTCAGGATTCTTCATAAGCGTTCACTATTCAACAATATTCAACCGTCCACAGCCAGACTCAGCACCACATTATGGCCGCCCATGGAAGCGGCGGATTTGACCAGCATCCGCCCCCCGGCCAACGGCAGCTCCTCCGCAGAACAGGCGCCGCCTTCCGGGAAGGTGGCCCAGGGAGGATTGGGAGGCAATACCCCCTCCCTGGCAAAGACCAGCATCAGGGCCAGTTCCAAAATTCCGCTGCCTCCAATGGCATGCCCCGTCCACGGCTTCATCATCCTCAAATCCGGCAGCCCGTCTTTAAAAACCCTTTTCAAAGCAGCCCGTTCGGACACGCTATTCCCCGCCGTGCCGCTGGCATGGGGACAAACGGTCAGAGGAACCGCTCCATCCCGACTTTTCAAAGCAGCCTCCAGCAGGGCGGCTATGCTCTTTCCGTCCTCCGGCATGCCCAGCGGGCTATAGGCATCGGAATTCACCAGATAATCCTTCACATAAATACCTGGAGCAGAAGACAATTCCAGGGCTATGGCCGCCCCTCCCTCGGAAATGCACATGCCGTCGGCCAGAGGGCCGTAGGGATCATTCAAACCATTGCGGGAAAGCATGCCGGAGGCCCAGTACGTCCCCAGCAGCTCCCGGCACAAAGGCAAATCCAGACCGATAGCCAGCGCTCTCTTAACAACTCCCTGCCGCATCAGCATGGCGGCCATGCCTACGGCATCCAGGCCGGCGGCACAGCCGCTCGCCAGCACGTGATAAGGCCCGCAAATTCCCAATTCGATGCTGACGCAGGAAGCAAGTTCGCTATGCAGGGAATTGGGAACGGCCAAAATTTTCATGGGCCGCCGTCCCGGCCACGGGCTCAGCCATCCGGAAGCATTCCCGCGGGAACTGCCCACAATCAGGGCGGCATCCCTCAATTCCTTCCTTCCCCATCCGGCGTCCTCCACGGCCTGGCGCGCCAACAGCAGCGCCAGCTGGGAAGCAGGGCCGTTCCTGCGGCTGCATAACAATTCCCTGTCTGGAATCCATCCGCTCAATACATCGCCCCAGGGATTACCTTCGCCCCACAATTCGCTCAACGGCTTCAACACTCTGCGCCCTTCCCTTACCCCGGCAAGATGGACTGCCGCCCCCATGCCGAAGCCGGAAGCCAGGCCCAGGCCGCATACCCGCGGTTCCGGGCTTCCAAGACTCTTACCCCCCGCCATCATGACGGCGGCCAGACTACCGCCCTGCCCGGAAAAACTCAAGCTTCCGATGCGTCAGGAACAACCTGAAAAGACCACCGCTGCAACCTTGCAATGGAAGCTTCTTTTATGGCAATCTGGCTTCATGACTATTCAGCCCGCCGTTTTTTTCTCTCTTCTATTGGCATCCCTTTCTCTTCCCTCCTTCTCCCTTACCCCGCCCAGTGAAAAATTCCGGGCGGCAGACTGGGCGGTGCTTCATTCATCCCGGAGCGACCAGCGGCATGTTTCCTCCCGGGGCATCGTCCAGACCATGCTGGAAAAACTGCGTCCGGCATGCGAATTTTCCCCGGATATGGCTCCGAAGGATTTCCCCGCCTGGCGGGAAAAAGTCCGGAAAGCCATGCAACAACTGATGAAATTCCCCCCCCAGGCGGATATCCCCGCCCCCGTTCTGGTAAAAACCGTGCCAAGAGAACACTACCGGGTGGAAAAATGGGAAGCCTATCCCTTCCCGGGAGCCGCCGTACCGTTCCTGGTGCTCCTGCCGAACAACGCTTCAGACAAAAATCCGGTTCCCGTGCTATTCTGCATTCCCGGGTCAGACCAGACCAAGGAAGAGCTGGCGGGGGAAACATCACCGGATCTGGACCAGCCTTCCGTACAGCAGCCGGGCAACAACGCCATGGCTTTCCATTATGTCAGGCAGGGATGGGCGGCCATTGTGGTGGACAATGCCGGAACGGGTGAAGAAGGAGACGCGGAACACGCCGCAGGCCGTTCTTCACACGATTATGAAAACCTGGCCCGCTTCCTGCTGGAAATGGACTGGAGCTGGCTGGGCTACACCTCCTACGCGGACCAATGTATTCTGGATTGGGTGAAAACACGCCCCTGGGCGCAAAAAAACCATATTATCCTCAGCGGCTTCTCCCTGGGAACGGAACCCATGATGGTTCTGGGCAGCCTGAACCCGGATATCTTTGCCTTCGTGTATAACGACTTTCTGTGCCGCACGCTGGAACGCGCCAAAACCATGACCATGCCCAACGGCAGGGGCGTGCGTTCCGCTCCCAACTCCATCCGCCACCTCATTCCGGGCTTTTGGAAACAATTCGACTTCCCGGACATCGTGGCGGCTCTCGCTCCGCGCCCTGTCATTTGCACGGAAGGCGGCCTGGACAGGGACTTCCAGCTCATCTCCGCAGCCTACCGTATGGCCGGGGCGCCGGATCATTTCCAGTACCATCACCAGCCCCGGTTTGCGGACCCTGCCCAACGCTGGCACGGTAGCCAATTGCCCGCAGGTCTGGACAGGGACGCCTTTTTCCGTTTCGCCAATGTGGACCCGCGCAACCATTTCTTCAAAAAAGACCTGGTCATTCCCTGGCTTAAAACCCTCCTGGATAAAAGCGATAATAAAAACTAGCCCAGCTCCAGACAAAAACCGCCCGGAACCGCCGGAACAGGACATTCCCTCATCCTTAGGGATGCGAATCTATCCGGCGGCACATCTTCCGGAATGCATGCCCCAGCTTTCCGCAAAAGCCCGTCACCGCCCGGGCGCCCCTTTCCACGTTCATGAGCTTAAATAAATAACGCCGCACGGAGTCCACCAAGGCGCATCCGGCATAAACCACGGCGGCTATTGCCAACACGTTCACAACCATCAGGGCTGAGGAAGAAGACGCTGTCCACTCAAAGACATCCCACAAAAACCATTTTCCTATCAAAGCATTACAATGCAGCACATAAACGCTGAACGACGCTGCCGCCAGCCATGAAATACAGGAGACAGCCCTTCGGGATGAAAAATGCATCCGGGAAAAAATCAGCAACAGGGCAACCGACGTCCCTACAATAAAAGGAGAATTATAGCGAATAAACATTCCACCGCCCTTGATCTGCCCAATCAGGTATGGAGACACCACATTAAGAACCATCTTGAAAACCCAGGCAAAACATACGCATCCGGCATAAAACATCCATAACGGACGCGTTTTCATTCCCGTCAGCAAGCCATGCTTTTTAACATACATCCCCAGCATGTAAAGGATGCCCAGCCACCAGATGCTATACCCTTCTTCCACCGGGAACACATCCGTGTGAAGCAGGGTGGGAATAACGGAAAACAGCACGAAAACGGTAACCAGAAGATACTGGAACTGTAATTTGGTCAGCCTGTTCCCCAGGGCGTTAAGAAACGGAATGAAGAAAAACAGCCCCACATACGCCGTCACATACCAATACTGGCCGGATAAAACGGGAAAAAGGGAATGCAGAATATTACTCAACTGAACCTCCTGGGGGAAAAACAACAGCGCCAGCAGCAAACTGCCCCATGTATAAAAAACAACCTGAAACCATAAGGAAACCACACGTTCATACCTGAACGTTCCGTCGCAGCACACGTATCCTGTAATTAACGCATAACAATTCACACCGCAATAAGCGGCAATCTCCAGCAGCCACCCGACATTATAGGAAGCGGACCCATGGTTCTCCAAAGACAAAACATCAATGGAGGCCAAAAGATGAAGAATTAAAACCATCATCATGGCGACAATGCGCAAGGCATCTATTCCATAATTCCGGGACGGGGAAATATATTCCGGACAACCACAGGAAAAAGGCTTTCCTTTCTCTTCATCATCAGCCAGCGGCAAACTCATGGAGAAACATTTCTACGGATTTATTATCCGCGTTCAAGCCTTAATATTGAAGAAGAATAATTTAAGAAAAAATTTGATACACGAGGGACATCGGTTCCCGTTGAAAACATGGAATTCCAAACACGGAAAGAGGAATCTATCCATGTTTACACACTTTCCAAAAGACCGGAAAAACCTTGTTTCTCAAGATTTCCTGTTTTCAAAATCATAGCAGGCTATCTTTTTTATTAAAAAAATGATTTTCTTGGAAATATATCATCAGCAGGGGAGAACGCGGATAATAAATCCGCTGTCCATTATTAAACAATCCTGCTGTCCAGATCGAACACCTGGCCGGAAGCCGCCGTAAGAACATCCTGCAAAAACAGGATAAACGCCGCAGCCTGTTCCGGCGTATTCAACCGGTTCAAAACATGCCGGGACAAAGCCGCCTCTTTCACGCTATCCCGCAGCACGGCCGTCATCTCCGTCAGCATGAACCCCGGCAACACCAGATTCACGCGAATCCCATCCTTTCCCCATTCCCGCGCCAGGCTTTTCACCAGGCCCGCCAGAGCAGCCTTGGAAGCGGCATAAACCGCCTGGGACGGAGCCGGACGGAGCGACGCATAAGAACCGATCATCACCACCTGCCCCTCCCTCTTCTCCCGCACCATGGCGGCGGCGGCGCATCGGCCGCACCAGGCGGCTCCCGTCACATTCACATTCATTACCTCGTCCCACTCCTCCTCCGTCTGCTTCAGGAACGGCCTGTCCCTGGTAATTCCGGCGGCGCAAACCGCCAAATCATACGCGGCATGGCAATCAAACCAGCGGCGTACGGCGGAACGGTCTCCCACATCCAGTACGGCATGGCTCGGGGCATCCGTCTCCCATCCCGCAGCGGAAAAACATTCCACGATGGCCCGCGCCAAACCGCCGTGACCGCCGCTGATGAACACTCTCCGCATCAAAAAAGTTCCCTCAACGTTAAAACCTCACTTGGGGTCCACCCACCGCCCATACTCCTTGATCAGATCCACCAGCCGTTCCACAGCCTCCTCCTGGGGAATATTGAACTTCACAGGCGTATGCTTCACATACAGGTTGATCTTGTTCGGCGCGCCGCCCACATAACCGAAATCCGCATCCGCCATCTCGCCGGGGCCATTCACAATACATCCCATCACGGCAATCTTCACCCCTTTCAGATGTTCCGTGGCTTTCCGGATGCGGGCCGTCGCCTCCTGGATATTGTACAGGGTACGCCCGCAGGACGGGCAGGAAACGTAATCCGCCCGCGTCAGCCTCGTTCCCGTAGCCTGCAAAATATTGAATCCCAGGAAAGAAGCCAAACGGGGGTCCGACTCGCCCTGAATCAGCACAGCGTCTCCAATCCCGTCGCACAGCAGGGAACCGATATTGCGGGCAGCCGTCAGCGGCACGTCTTCCCCGGAAACGGAACCGGGCACCAGCGTATCCTTCAGCAGGATCAGGTGCCTGTCCTCAATACGGGCAGCCAGAAGGCGGAACGCATATACAGGTTCCATAGCCAGCCCGTTCTTCACAGTAACAATAGACGGTTCCGCCAGCTCCTTCAACGGCTCCAGATCGGCATCGCACCGGGGATCCACCTCAATGGCATCCAGCTGCCCCAGGGATAATTCAGGCATCATGTCCCCCATCGCCTCCCGTTCCGTCTGCAGGGCGTAAAACCCGGCGTCAGGAACCGCCACGCGCACAGGCTGTTCCCAGCCCAGGCGTACGCCATAATACATCGCCAGCCCACCCTGCCTTTTGGAAAACTTCAGGGGATCATAGCTCAACTCCGGTTCAGGGAAGGAAACCGGGTCATCGGAACGCTCCGACGGCTGGAAAGGATTGGACAGGCGGTAAGCCACGGGCACCTCCCTCACAGCGTCCTCCGTCAGGGAAACGCGCAGGGTATCACCAATGCCGTCCGTCAGCAGGGAGCCGATGCCCACGGCGCTCTTGATGCGGCCGTCCTCTCCGCCCCCGGCTTCCGTCACCCCCAGATGAATGGGATAATTCCAATCCGGCCCCAGGGCGTTCATGCGCTCCACCAGCAATCGGTAAGCGGCCACCATCACCTTGACGTTGGAAGCCTTCATGGAAAACACCAGGGAATGGTAATCCAGGTCGCGGGCAATCTGGGCAAACTCAATCGCGCTCTCCACCATCCCCTCCGGCGTATCGCCAAAGCGGTTCAGAATGCGGTCGGACAGGGAGCCATGGTTGGAACCGATGCGCATCGCGCGGCCATGCTCCCGGCAAAACAGAACCAGGGGCGTAAATTCTTCCCTCAGGCGGTCCAGCTCCTCGCGGTATTCGGCGTCGGAATACTCCCGCACTTCAAACTTCTTCTTATCAACGAAATTTCCCGGATTAATACGAATCTTCTCCACCCATTTGGCAGCCTCCATCGCGGCATCCGGCTTGAAGTGGATATCGGCCACCAGAGGCACATGGCAGCCGGCAGCGCGCAATTCCCGGGCAATATTCTCCAAATTGGCGGCATACGCCTTGGTCTGGGCGGTCAGGCGGATAATCTCGCACCCTGCCTCCGCCAGCTCCAAAGCCTCCTTCACGCAGGCATCCGTATCCCGCGTATCGGACGTCAGCATGGACTGGATCCGGATGGGATTGGAACCGCCCACCCCCACATTCCCCACCATGACTTCACGGGTTACGCGGCGCGTATATCGATAAGGACTCGGACAATAGGAAGACTGCATGAAACCACTCTACCGCGCCAGATTCCCCTGTCAACCATCCTTCAAAACGGAAAGCCTTTTCCCGCCAATCCGGTAACCGGAAAAACGGGAGCGGTACCGCCCCGCGGATATTGTTCCACGCCAGCATCCCCCCGCACGCAGTCCCTGGCCTCTTTCCCCGCCTTCCGGGTATTCCGTCACAGCACGGACTGCACGATAAACAACACGATTGACCCCATATAAACAGCCGCCAGCACCACGGCGGCACAGCACTGAAACAGCCTGTATCCGGAGGCCAGAACAATCCTCCTGAGCGTGGATTCCGGATGCCGCCGCGCCCACCATGCATACAGCAGGAAGACGGCGGCCGCTCCGGAGGAAAACAGCAGGGAACCTTTCAATAAAGGCGGATAATAATCAAACACCACCCGGTTTTGCCCTTTCAGAAGGCGCACCGCCATCAATTCCCCCACCTTTTCCACAGGCGCCTCCATCCCGTTCCGCCGGGCTCTCCATCCCCGGTCATACACGACCGGCACCATGAGAGCCTCCCCTTCTCCGGCATTCAGCGCCACCTCCACATGGCCACCGCTTCCTTTCGCCTCCATCCCGTACTTATCCTGCTCTTTCCCCAGAACCGGAACATCCTGCTCCGGCGTACGCGCCGCAGCCGCCAGAAGGGGCGTCTCCACGGTCCGCAGCATCCTCCCCTCCACCACGGTTTCCCCGGCAACGGCCGCACGCTTCAATTCCAAAACCCCGTTATAGGTGCGGCTCGTTCCTCCGGATGTCTTCTGCGCCTCCGCCATGACGGGCACCGCACATCCATTGACACGGAGTTCCGCCGTATCCGTCTGCGGGAACCCGTACACCGCGCCGGGATATTCCGGAATGTCCGCGCGGTAAAAGGGGCCGCTCATCTCCGTCCTTACTGTTACGGCCTCATAAAGGGGGCCTTCCGCCGATGGGCAGAGCGCGGCGTGCAGGGCATTAAGATTGCTGAACACATCAGCGTTCCCATCCAGACGCAGCCCCAGCGCGCCATGGGGAACCACCAGCCCCCAGCGGGCGCCCGGAAGCCTGTATAAATACATGCCTTCCCGGGAAAGCACGCACTCCATTCCCTCCATGGGCCGGGACGCCAGCACAAAACCGTGGCCCAGCAGCAAATCGGAAAACAGAGTGCCTCCCTGGCCGTACGTACGCGTGAATTCATCCCGGTATCCCAGGTTTTTCAGAAAACGGAAATGCCCGATGCTCGTCGTATGCCGGAAATTGCCAATGCCCGGGACAGGCCCCAGGCAATCCGCGTTTTCCACCATCAGGCGATCCCTGTCCTTCACGCGCAGCAAGCCTGAATACCCCTTCATGCCGCGCGCCAGCCATTCCGCATTGAGCGCCTGGACGGAGGCTTTCTCCTCCTCCCCCTGCTTCCAGAACGCGGCAGCCCCTATGGGCAGCCCCAGCATCATCACGGAAGCGATGGACCACGCCAGCCTTTTGCCCTCCACATGCCTCCAGCACAGCCATGCGCATGCAAAAAACAGCAAAGGCAGAAGACGCACCGCAAGATCCGCAGCCGTCATCTTCAGGACAAACAGGGAAATGAAAAAAGCCGCTATGGGAAACCCCAGGCTCCATCCCCACCCCCATGGCCGTCCTGACGGCCCCGGCAGCCTGCCGCCGGACAAAATCCAGGCGCAGAACGACATTACCGCCAGATTGGGAATAAAACCGAACCGGACGGGAAAATCCACGTAGCTCCATAAATGGGCGGCGCGGTGGATGGGTTCGACAAACGCGGGCAAAACGGACGCCGCCAGAAGAAGGATAAACAGGCGCCTCCCTCTGTCCGGCGCCGGGGACGCCTTCTTCCCGCAAGCCAGATAAACCGCCGCCAGAGCGGCGAATGACATCCCCGGCAGGCAGGCGTAAAGGCGTTCCAGGAATTTAGGAGGGTCAAACGGCCATGACAATTCAAAAAACGTGGGCGGCGTCATAAACAGGGAACGCATGGAATCCCGGCTCATTTCCGCCATCGGCAGCCAGTAATAACAAGTGGCCAGCGTTACCGCCGCCGTGTACCAGAACACGCGGGCCAGGCGCACGCGGCGTTCCCGCGTCCCCTTCAGGGGCAGCGTAAAGGCCCACGCGAACAGCCAGCCGGTGACGACGGCCATGAAAGCGCTGTACAGGGAGGTAGCCAGCAGGAAGAGGCCGGCGGCATACAGCCAGCCCCTTCCCCCGTTCACCAGCCGGTAAAGGCCCAGGGCAAACAGGGGGAACATGGCGGCATGGTCCAGGAACTGCATGAACCCGTACTTGGTCTGGAAAAAGCCCCCCACGGCATAACCCGCCGTCAGCAGCACGGTCCAGCATACGGGCAGGGAGGGAAACACGCGTCTCAGGAACCAGGAAGCCGTCACGCAGATGCAGGCCACATCCGCCAGCATCACCCAGACCATGTCCTTCAACAGGAAGGAATCCCCCATCGCCACGGCAATCCAGGTGGAGGGGATCAGCAGCTGATGCGGCAGCGTAGGGCTCACCCGGATTCCCGCGCCGCCATTGACATCATAAAAAAAAGCTCCGTCAAACGCTCCGGACATCAGGGCGGAGGCATAATACTTCAAGGTAGGATAAACCAGCTGCCCGTTATCCATATACTCCAGGAAGCGGCCTCCGAAAGGCCAGATCCCCCGTACCGCCAGAAAAAGGAACACCACCGCCAGGGAAAATGCAATGGACGCCAGGGACGTCAATACCGGACGGGAAGAAGCGGATTCCATGGCTCAATCAGCGGACAAACGGTTCAGCGGCCCGGATCAGCCGGAGGGCGCGGGCGCATTCCGCCACGTCATGGACACGGTGAATCTGCGCGCCGTGCAAATGCCCCCACACCGTCATCACGGCGGTGCTCAGCGGCGCGCGTCCCTGCTCCGCATCCCCCAGGACGGCGCCCAGCATGCGCTTGCGGGAAAGGCCCAGCAGCACCGGGCGGCCTGCCACCTGAAGCTTGTCCATGTTGGACAGCAGGGCCAGATTGTGTTCCGCCGTTTTGCCAAAGCCGATGCCGGGATCCCAGCAGATCTGCTCCGGTTCCAGCCCCCGCCCCAGCAGAAAATCATAACGTTCCTCAAAATAGCCGCGCACTTCCCGCACCACATCCCCATAAGAAGGAGCGTCCTGCATGGTTTCAGGCCGTCCCTGCATGTGCATCGCCACCACGCCGCAGCGCGCCGCAGCGCACAATTCCGCCATCCCCGCCTCCCGCAATCCGGAAATATCATTAATAACGTCCGCACCCGCTTCCAGCACAGCCGCCGCTACGGCGGCATGGCGCGTGTCCACGGAAATCACGGCATCCGTGCATGAACGGAGTTCCCGCACCACAGGCAGCACCCTGTCCAACTCCTCCTCCGCGGAAACCTCCGCGGCCCCCGGCCTGGTGGACTCCCCCCCAATGTCCAGAATAAGGGCTCCCTGCCGTTCAAGCTCTTTTGCATGGGAGACAGCGCGTTCCGTCGCATAAAAACGCCCTCCGTCGGAAAAGGAATCCGGAGTAACGTTCACAATTCCCATCAGCACGCCTCCGCGCGCCACATCCAATACGTCTCTCCTTACAAGCCAGTTCATCTAATTACGTTCTTGTCAAAGCCACTATACATCACTTTAATAAGTCAGAAACTCTTTTTTCACCATGAAAACAACGCCCCTGCTTCTCTTCATCCCCCTGCTCATGACGTCCGGAGCCCTGGCCGCCGGCCAGGACGATTTCAATGTCCAGACCGCTTCTTCCCGCATGGTCAAACATGAAGACGGTTCCCGCAGCTACTTTGAAAAAACAGGGGACGGAAAAGGGATGAAAAAAACCACTTACAACATCCGCAATGTCCTCGTTTCCGTAACCCTGTACAAAAGAGGGCCTTTTGGAGAGCTGCGCTCCTGCCTGATCTTTGACGGGCAGAAAAACGAACTCTTTTTCGTGCGTTACGGCTACGACGGCAACGCCAACCTGAGAGAAGAGCAAATGTTCGATTCCCGCACCAAGGAACTCGTGCGCCGCTTCCTTTACACTTATGACGCCATGGGCAACCGCAGCAAGCCCGTATGCATCACGCTGGTCAAGAGTACCAAGGACATTGAAACGCACGCCGTGCCCACCGCCCCGGAAAAAGACCCCTTCGCGGACGATTTTAAAAAGAAAAACAAATAAGCTCCGGTCCTTCGGGACGATTCCTCCCCTTCCCTCCTTCTCCATCTTTCCTCCGGACGCCGAATCTTTATCCCCCGGCCGTTCCGGCGCACGCTCCGCGCAGGAAAATTGCGGACGGTCCTGAAAGGGAGGGCTGCGTTCCCGCCCTTAAAAAAGCCGGACCCAGGGACATTCCCGGAACCGGGCCGCGGAAACACCGCCGCCCGGCATCAATCCGGCGCAGCATGGTCTGTTCAAAGAAGAGGCAGGAACAGTTTTCTAAAAGTCTTCCTATTCTCCATCGCGGGCTTCCAGCCTGTTCCGCCAGCGGCGGGCCACCCAGGGCCGCACCAGCCCGTAAAGCAGATAAATGGAAAAAATGACTGCGGGCATCACCCACGGGAATTTGAAAATGCAGATGACCGCCAGCACGATGAACACAATCGCGTACATCGTCCCCCGCGTGCGCATGTTGATATGCTTGAAGCTGGGATAGACCACCCGGCTCATCATCAGAATGGAGACTCCCGCCATTGCCAGCGCAATCACGTATTTGAAGACGCCCAGGTCCATGGCCCCGTCCGGAGCCCTGCCCGCCAGATACATCACCAGGTACATGGTGGAGACCACGGCTCCCGCCGCCATCGGAACGGGCAGACCCACAAAATCGCTGCTCTGGCCTTCCTTCCGGGGAGCGGCCGCCATGCAATTAAACCGCGCCAGGCGCAGCGCGGCGCACAGCAGATACAGGATGCCGATGCCCCAACCCACCTCCGGAGGGGACAGCTGGAACAGGACGGCCTTGGCTACCAGCAGCGCCGGGGCAATGCCGAAGGAGACAATATCCGCCAGAGAATCGAATTCCCGCCCGAACGGGCCGTCCTGCCCGCGCATGCGGGCAATACGGCCGTCAAACAAGTCAAACAAACATGCCGCGAAGATTAAAAAAGTGGCATTCTGATAATAGGAAAAAGCAGCCACAGCGTCGCTGTCCGCCTGGTTGATTCCCTCAAAAATCGTCAGAATGGCGAAAAAACCGCACACCAGGTTCCCTGCCGTAAACAAATTAGGCAAAATGGGAATCTCAGGTTCGTCCGGGAAAATCTTCTTGTCCATGATTGGTGTCCGATAGGGCCCAGGTAAGGGGTTTATCCGTTAATAATATTGCGGGCGGCGGCAGCCAGGGCCTGAGGATCGGCATCCTGCGGAGCGGAACCGCGGGCCTGATCCGCACGGCCGCCTCCCTTGCCTCCGGCAAGAGCGGCAACCTCGCGGATCATATCTCCGGCGGACAATCCGTCCGCAATGGCATCTTTGCCACAATAAGCGCCCAGGAGCAAGGAAGAACTGTCCACGCACAGCAGGAAGGCGGCGCCCGCATACTGGCGCTTTTTCAACCCGTTCAGCAGTTCCTGAAGCAATTCCCCGGCGCCCTCCGCCACCTGGATCAGGGAAGAAGGCGCATCGGAAAGCCACTCATTCAGCAGGGCGTCTGCCTTGGCGGCGGACTGCCCGGCGCGGGCTTTTTTAAGCTTCTTCTCCGCATCCAGAGCCGTCTGTTTGAAATGCTCCACGGAGGCGTCGAAACGCGCCAGGGAATCATTTACCGTCCGGATATCGGAAGCCCCCAGGGCCGTCAGCCCCGGCTTGCCTTCAATCGTGGGGACAGGCACCTGTTCCAGCCCCATGTCCGCCAACTCGTAATTGACTTCCTTGATCTTCTCCACCGCCTTGGCGATTTCCAGGCTCTTGGCAACAACATGCTGCCGTATCATTTCCAGAGCAGCGTCCCCAGTCATCGCCTCAATGCGGCGCACGCCGGAAGCGATGGCACCCTCGCTCTTAATCTTGAACAGGCCGATATTCTTCGTATTGGCAATATGAGTTCCGCCGCAGAATTCCATGGAAACCCCGTCCAGTCCATCCCTGCATCCGCCCACCTGGACCACGCGCACCACATCCCCGTACTTGTCGCCGAAGAACTGGGCAATCGCGGCATTGCCCTTCACGTCCGCATAAGCGCGTTCCGTGCAGTGCACGGGAAGAGACTCCTCAATCCAGCCGTTCACTTTCTCTTCAATCAGGCGGAGCTGATCCGGAGAAACGGCGCTGCTGTTAAAGTCAAAGCGCAGCCGGTCTTCCGAAACAAAGGACCCCTGCTGGGCCGCATCCGGGCTGACCACCTGATGCAGGGCGCAGTGAAGAAGATGCGTGGCGGTGTGATGCGCCTCAATGCGGCGGCGGCGTTCCGCGTCAATGCTCAAATGCACGCGGTCGCCGGGCCTCACCTCCAGCCCGGGACGGGCCTCCACCACATGGGCTCGGGCATTCCCTATCTGCTGGACGGCCATCACATGGTAGCTTTCCCCGCCGATTTCAATCAAACCGGCATCGGATACCTGCCCGCCCATTTCCGCGTAAAACGGAGTCTTGTCCGTGATGATGAACAGGGAATCCCCCTGGCGGCTCACTTCCAGCACCGTAGCGGCGCATTCGTCCACATCGTATCCCGTAAATTCCGTCACGGCGTCCGTCTTCAAATCCAGGGCGCGCACCACCTCGCTCTTGCGGGCGGCCCGGGCGCGTTCCCGCTGTTCCTCCATCAGCCTGTTGAACCGCTCCATATCAATATCCAGGCCGCGTTCCTCCGCCAGCAGGGCGGTCAGGTCAATGGGGAACCCGTACGTATCATACAGCTTGAAGGCGAACTCGCCGCTCACCTTTCCGGCGGAAGCCGTTTCCGCGTCAAACAATTCCAGGCCGCGGTCCAGCGTCTCATTAAAACTGGCCTCTTCACGGTTCAAAACCTCCTTCACGGTAGCGGCGCGGGCGGCCAGTTCCGGGAACACCTGTCCGAAGGACTCCACCAGCGTATCCACCAGTTCCGCCAAAAACGGCTGGGTAAAGCCCAGGCGGCGCCCATAGCGCACGGCACGGCGCAGAATGCGGCGCAGCACGTAATTACGGCCATTGTTGCCCGGCAGAATGCCGTCCGCAATGGAAAAACTGAGCGTGCGCAGATGATCGGCAATCACGCGGAAGGCAATCGCCTCCTGAAGGGTCCCGTCCTCCGCATCCACCCTTTTGGAACCGGGCGCCGGATACACGTCCGCGTACTTCCGTCCGCTCAAAACTTCCAGGCGGTCAAACAGGGGGCGGAATACATCCGTGGCGTAATTGGACGGTTTGCGGGAAAAATCCTTGAATCCGTTCGTGCACTGCATGATGGAGCACGCGCGCTCAAACCCCATGCCGGTATCCACATGACATGCCGGAAGATTGCGCATGGAGCCGTCGCTCTCCGCATTGTACTGGATAAACACCAGGTTCCATATCTCTATGCACTGGTCGGAATCCTTGTTTACCAGGCTTCCCTTCGTATTCCCCTCCGGGGTCAGGTCCACGTGCAGCTCGGAACAGGGGCCGCAGGGGCCGGTTTCCCCCATCATCCAGAAATTATCCTTCACATTCCCGTGCACGATATGCACGTCCGGGTCCAGCCCTCGGGAACGGAACAGCTCAGCCCAGAAATCCCAGGCTTCCCGGTCAAACTCTCCGGGGTCGCCCTTGCTCTTGTCCGGCGCGTACACGGTGGCGTACAGGCGTTCCGCCGGAAATCCCCACCGCTCCACGACCAGCTCCCAGGCCCAGCGGATAGCTTCCTTCTTGAAATAATCCCCGAAGGACCAGTTCCCCAGCATTTCAAAAAACGTGTGGTGGTAGGAGTCATAACCCACATCCTCCAGGTCATTGTGCTTGCCGCCTGCGCGGATGCACTTCTGGGTATCCGTAGCGCGGGCGGGCGTCCACGGGGGAGTCCATACGCCCAGGAAATACGGGACAAACTGATTCATGCCGGCATTTGTAAACAACAAACCGGGGCTCTGGGGCATCAAAGAAGCGGAAGGCACGACCGTGTGCTGTTTTTCGCGGAAAAAGTCCAGAAAGCTTTGGCGTATCTCGGTGGCGGTCATCATAACAGATAATGGGAAAAGTAAAAGACGCCGGATTATGCCTGTTCTCCCTCCGTTAGTAAATCGCTAATTCCTTCTCCGTCATGCGGGCTCCATTTTTACTTGCAATAAATTATACACGCGTATAAATAAAATTATGAAAAAGCTGGTTATCCTCCTGGTTCTCCTTGCGGCGGCAGGAACGGCCGCCTGGCTCATCTACCGGAAAACTCCGTCCGGGCCCGAGGACAAAGCCGTTCTTTACGGCAATGTGGACCTGCGCCAGGTGGATCTGGCTTTCCTCATCTCCGAACGTATTGACTCCGTGCTGGTGGACGAAGGGGACACGGTTGTTCCCGGCCAGAAGCTCGCCACGCTGGAAACGGTGCGGCTCCGGCAGGCCGCAGACGAAGCCCGGCAGATAGCGGAAGCCGCCCGCCAAAACTACCTGCGCGTTAAAAACGGCCCGCGCGCGGAAGAAATAGCCCAGGCGAGGGCAAACGTTCAGGCCGCGGAAGCTACGCTGAACAACGCCGGAATGCGCAGCAAAAGACTGGAGGCGCTGGCTGAAACAAAATCCATCTCCCGCCAGGAGGCGGACGACGCCGTCGCCTCCCGGCAAGTGGCCGCCGCCAATCTGGACGTAGCCAGAAAACAGCTGGAACTGCTGCTGGCCGGTTCCCGTGAGGAAGACGTAGCCCAGGCGCTGGCCCAGTACAACCAGGCCAAAGCCAGCCTGACCATCAGGGAGCAGAACCTGAAAGACGCCGTGCTCTATGCCCCCGGCAACGGCGTGGTGCGCAACCGCATTCTGGAAAAGGGGGACATGGCCTCCCCGCAGAAACCCGTTTACAACATCTCCCTGAACCATACCAAATGGGTGCGGGCCTACCTCACGGAATCCCAGCTCGGCAAAGTAAAGCCCGGCTTTTCCGCCACCGTGCGCAATGACAGCTTCCCGGACACCGGCTTCAAAGGGACGGTGGGGTTTATCTCCTCCGTAGCGGAATTCACCCCTAAAAACGTGGAAACGCCGGATCTCAGAACGGCACTGGTCTATGAAGTGCGCATCATTGTGGACGATCCGGACAACCGGCTGCGCCTGGGAGCCCCCGCCACCGTCACCATCCCCCTGGACCAGAACGCCGGAACACAGACCCCGGAACAGCCCAGGCCATGACCACGGAATCCCAGCCCCTGATTGACTGCCGGAACGTCCGGAAAATATTTCCGGACTCCGCCGGCGTCCCCTTTGCGGCGGTGGACGACGTCTCCTTCCGCCTGTCCGCCGGGGAAATCGTAGGGCTGCTGGGGCCGGACGGAGCGGGAAAAACCACTCTGATCCGCCTCATCACGGGATTGATGAAACCGCATGGCGGGTCTATCTCCGTCCTGAATCTGGACTCCGTGAAAAAAAGCCGGTCCATCCAGGCCTCCATAGGCTACATGCCGCAGAAATTCGGGCTTTATGAAGACCTTACCGTCCGGGAAAACATGGAGCTTTACGCCCGCATGCACGGCGTTTACGGCCAGGACAGGGAAAAGCGCTTCCGCAGCCTGCTCGCCATGACCAGCCTGGAACGCTTCACCACGCGGCTTGCGGGAAAGCTCTCCGGCGGCATGAAGCAGAAGCTGGGCCTGTGCTGTTCCCTGGTCTCCTCCCCGCCCCTCATCCTGCTGGATGAACCCACCGTGGGCGTGGACCCGCTCTCCCGGCGGGAACTGTGGAGCATCCTGAAACAATTCTCCGGAGAGGAAGGCGTGGGGGTGCTGGTCAGCACCTCCTACATGGACGAATCGGCCTACTGCAACAGAACCCTCATCATGTATGAAGGGCGCCTGCTTGTGGACGCCCCTCCCGCCGACGTCATCGCCCGGGCGGAAGGCATGTGCGTGACGGTGCGCACGCCGGAGGGGCTGCATGCGCGCCAATTCCAGAGCAGGCTGGCCGCCGTGCCCGGCATCATCAACGCCACCCCGCAGGGGAACACCGTCCGCATCATCGTTCCCCACGGCCACCCCGCACGGAAAAAGCTGGAGGAATACCACCCCGCCCCCGCGCAGCCGGACTTCTCTGACGGCTTCATGACCCTGCTTGCCGACCAAGTGGACCTCGCCCCGCAGGACATCCCCGCCCCTGCCGGAACGCCGGAACCGGAGCGGACGGAAAACGGCGGCACCGTCATCCGGGTAACGGACCTCGTCAGGAAATTCGGCAGTTTCATTGCCGTCAACCACGTCAGCTTCTCCGTCCGCAAAGGGCAGGTCTTCGGCCTTCTGGGCCCCAACGGAGCGGGAAAAAGCACCACTTTCCGCATGCTCTGCGGGCTGCTGCCCGCCAGCGGCGGCACGCTCAATGTGGCCGGGGCGGATCTGCGGACCGCCGCCGCCAGGGCGCGCAGGAAAGTGGGATACGTGGCCCAGAAATTTTCCATGTACGGCATGCTGACCACGCGTCAAAACCTGGAATTCTTCGCCGGGGCCTACGGCATGTCCGGAAAGGAGCGGCAGGAAGCCATCCGCTCCATGGAAGAAGAATTCCACCTGACTCCGTACATGAACGCCCCCGCCGCGCACCTGCCCGGCGGCTACAAGCAGCGCCTCAGCATGGCGTGCGCCCTGCTCCACTCCCCGGACATCCTTTTTCTGGACGAACCCACTTCCGGAGCGGACCCCCTGGCCCGACGCGACTTCTGGCTGCGCATCAACGCCCTGGCGGAAAAAGGCGTCACCATCATCATCACGACGCACTTCCTGGGAGAAGCGGAATTTTGCGATAACATGCTCATCATGATGGATGGAACCACGCTGGCGGAAGGTTCCCCGGACGATATCCGCAAACACGCTCCCCCGCGTGAAGACGGAGCCCCCGCTTCTCTGGAAGACGCCTTCCTGGCCATCACGGAAGAACACATGAAAAAAGGAGGAGAAACATGACCGCCTCCCTCAAAAGAATAGGAGCCCTCATCGTCAAGGAACTCCACCAGGTAGTCCGGGACCCCGGCAATGTGGGCATTGCGGTCATCCTTCCGGCCGTGCTCCTGCTCCTCTTCGGCTACGGCATGAGCATGGACATCAAAAACGTGCGCATCGCGTACCTGGCCGTCCCCGCCTCCAGCCAGTCCACGGACCTGGAAACAAGGCTTACCCTTTCCAGATATTTCCAGACCACGCGCGTCTTCTCCACCCGGGAGGCTGAAGAAAAACTGCGCACCCATGAAGCGGACGCCTTCATCGCCCTGCAAAGCAACGCGCCGGACACGCTCCACAATGGAACCACGAAAGTCCAGATTGTCGTCAACGGAGTCAACGCCAACCAGGCCACCCTCATCCGCAACTACCTTCAGGCCGTCGTCGGCTCCTGGGCGTCTTCCCTGGGCGGGCGGACAGCCCCCGTGCTGGACGTGCAGACGCGCACCCGCTTCAATGAAGCCAACGACAGCCACTACTACCTGGTTCCCGGCGTCATCGTCACCATCATGACCATGATCGGGGCGCTCCTCACCTCCCTGGTCATGGCGCGGGAATATGAACGCGGCACGCTGGAAAGCCTCTTCGTCACGCCCGTGGGCAGCGGAGAAATCCTGGCGGCCAAGGCCGCCACCAACTTCCTGCTGGGCATGGTCAGCCTGGCTATCTCCATGCTCTTCGCCGCCTTCGTCTTCGGCATCCCCATCCGCGGCTCCCTCACTCTGCTGCTGGCGGTTTCCGCCCTGTTCCTGATTGTGGCCCTGGGGTTGGGGCTGGTCATCTCCACCGCCACCAAAAACCAGTTCCTGGCCTGCCAATTCGCCATTATGGGCACCTTCATGCCGGCCCTCATGCTGTCCGGCTTCCTGTATGACATCCTGAACATGCCACCCGCCGTCCGGGCCATCACCTACCTCATCCCGGCCCGCTACTACGTCACCCTGCTCCAGACCCTCTTCCTGGCCGGGGACATCCCTTCCGTCATCATTCCCTGCTGCATCACGCTGGGCGTCTTTGCCGTGGTGCTCATGGGAATCGCCAGGATGAAAGCACCCAAATCCCTCGAATAGCGCCATGGACTTCCTGATCAGAATAGCCTCCCTCGTCAGAAAAGAACTGCTGGCCGTGCTCAGGGACAAAAAAAGCCGGCTGGCCCTCATCATCCCGCCCATCATCCAGATAGCCATCTTCGGCTATGCCGCCACCATGAACGTCACCCGCGTGCCATACGCCGTGCTGGACAAAGACGGCGGAGAAGCGGCCGCCCAATACATCGCGGACCTGGAAGGCACGGGAATCTTCCGGCGCCAGGCCGCCGCGGCCACGGAAAAAGACATTGACCGCATGATAGACAACCGGGAAATCGTCGTGGGGCTCACCATTCCGCCGGATTTCTCCCGCAGCATTCAGACGGGGAGGCCCGCATCCCTCCAGCTCATTGCGGACGGGCGCAACACGAATACGGCGGCCATCGCCCTCAGCTACGGCCAGCAAATCGCTGCCGCCTACGGGGCGGAACTGCTCTCCAAAAACGGCGGCTCCTCCCCGGTGGAAACGGAATCCCGCGCCTGGTTCAACCCCAACCTCATCACACGCTGGTTCATCGTTCCCGGCCTCATCGCCGTGCTCGTGCTCATCAACTCCATCCTCTCCGGCGCGCTCTCCATCGCCCGCGAGCGGGAGGAAGGCACCTTCGACCAGCTTCTCGTCGCCCCATACACCCCGGGGGAAATCCTGCTCGGCAAGGGAACAGCCTCCGTCGTCACCGGAATCATGCAGGCCGTCTTCGTGGTGCTGGTTGCCATGTTCTGGTTCCGCATCCCCTTCCAGGGCTCCATCTGGCTGCTCTCCGCCGCCCTGCTGCTCTTCATCGTCACGGCGGCGGCCATCGGGCTGTGCATTTCCTCCTTCGCCCAATCTCTTCAGCAGGCTATTGTGGGAACTTTCCTGCTGCTGGTGCCCATGGTCATGCTCTCCGGCTTTGCCACGCCCATCTCCAGCATGCCGGAAATCTTCCAGGACCTCACGCTGCTCAACCCCATGAGATACGGCCTGGAACTCATCCAGCGCATCTTTCTGGAAGGAGCCGGATTCCTGGATCTCTGGCCGCTTTTCGCGGCCATCATGGCCGTTACCGTGGCGGCCGTCCTGGCAGCCATCTTCTCTTTTCATCATAAAATCTCCTGATGCCCCCTTCCTTCTTCCCGGAATATCCGGAAACCTCCCTGCCCTTAACATCCCCGTTTCACATTTTCATCATGCCAATCCCGTCACCGGCATAAAAATACTTGCATCCGGCCCGTTTTTTCTATTCTATTTCTCTCGTTCCTTGGGAACATGGGCTCGTCGTTCAATGGATAGGACATCGGTTTCCGGTACCGACGATGTAGGTTCGATTCCTACCGGGCCTACCAGTTTCAAGAAAAAGGCTGTCTCTCCGGAGACGGCCTTTTTGATTTTATTCCACTCTAAACAAAGCTCTTACGAAATTTCAGAAAACACAAAAACATCTTGAAACATGGTGATACAACTTGCAAAAAGAGCACACTATTGATACCACTAAATCATGGCCTCCATCTATAAAAAGCCGAACAGCCCTTACTGGTACGCACAATACCGCGTGAGAACCGCTACAGGCTGGAAACTGGTCCGGCTGTCAACCAAAATCAAGCATACCCCCGCCACGGTAACAAGGGAAGTAAAAGAAGCCGCAGAGGCCATGGGGAAGCAGCTGAACGTCCTGACCAGGGAACAGGCTATGACCAAGGCACAACGCCTGGCGGACGCCCTTGAATCAACGGCGCGGGCAAACCTGCCGGCCTATCAATTACGCCGGGCCATTTCCGCATTGTCCACGGAATTGACCGGAGAATCTATGGAAATGCCCTCTGTCAAATTATGGCTTGATGACCACATGCGGCGCATTACGCGCAATGGGCTTAAACCCGCATCCATAGCGAACTACAAACAAGCCTTTGACAAATTTCGCGCCTCAATGGGAGAACGTATCAACCTGCCTCTGGATCGCATTACTCCTCTGATGCTGGACGATTTCAAAAACTATCTTCTTTCCCGTGTCTCACCATCTACCGCCAATATTGCTCTTACGCTGGTTTCCGCGGCGTTCCAGGCGGCAGTTGATTATAAAATTATTGAAACCAACCCCTTTACGGCGATTACCAAGCCTCACAAGGGGAAAGCCGTCAAACGGCGGAAATTCGAATTAGAAGAGCTTGAAAAGGTAATGGCCGCATGCAATCCGGAATGGCGCTCCATGGTGAAAACGTGCCTCTATACGGGCGGTCAAAGATTGGGAGACGTGGCAACGCTCCGGTGGTCCCAGGTTGACGAGAAACGAGGCGTTATCCGGATGACTACGCAGAAAAAGGGAAAGCCTCTGATGATTCCGATTTTTCCGGCGCTGAAAAAACACCTGCAGCAACGGAAAAAAGAAGCTCCTGGGGACTTCCTGCATCCTGAATGCGCGAATATTTTTGAAAGCAGGGGATCCGGACGCCTGTCAAATATCTTTAGCCACATCCTGTACCAGTGTGGCCTTATTGCCAAAGACCCTCTGGCTGCAGGCAAAAAATACAAAAAGCAGGAAGGAAACGGCACAGAGACGCGGCGCCACGTCAATGAATTGTCCTTCCACAGCCTCCGCTATACGGCAACAACCATGTTACATGACGCCGGTGTTCCCCCTGCTCTTGTGCAAGCCATTGTGGGGCACGATTCCCGGGAAGTCCATGAAGGATACATCGACTTTGGAGCCAAGGAGTTTACACAAGCCCTTGAAAAACTACCAGATTTGTGACCATTCCTGAGGTTGATAATTAATATCATGGCATTCATTCGTCCGTGAATGGATACAACTGAAACATCATCTAACAAAATTATTCTATTGAGTTCATTATCGCCAGCTACATATACTGTGCGGATATGTCATCCTATATCCCTCATATCTTGGAAACCATATTCGGCTTTATTTTAGGTTATTCCGTTTTCTGTTTTAATGCTTTTATCAGTAACCGAAAGGTAAGAGGCAATAACATTGAAATGTCTGGATCAGTTGTCAATGGGAAAGTTGCTGGCAGAGACATCAATGAAACAATTCAAAACATTGATAAAGCAATCTCACGGATAGAGAATGCCACCATTATGCAAGAAGCATCTCTAGAAGACATAAAACACTTGAAAACAAATAGGAGGATAGATCTATTCATAGTGGAAATTCCAAAAATTTACCATTTCAGGGATAATTTTTTAACAGAAGAATTAGAACATTTAATAGACACATTGAACATAAGAGGATGGAGCTTCCGGCAAATCCAATCTATGTGCCATAATGATTTTGACATTGCCATTTTTGAAAAACCTGCTGAAAACAAACTTCACTCCCAAGTCTCCTTTGAGCGAATAAAAAATATAAGCTACTTGAAATAATAATTCTGACAAAATCTTATTCTCACCGCCATTCAGTTTTTTCATGATTTATTGACGGGGTAATTCTGTTCTTCCTCGTATTTTGTGAGTTCCGCGGTCCAGCGGAATTGAATACGCCCCAGCCGGCCGAAGCGGTTTTTGCCGATGATCCACTGCGCTTCCGTGGGGTCGTGCTTGTCGGGCTTGTACATGTAGGGGCGGTGGATCATGATGATCTGGTCGGCGTCCTGCTCAATGGAGCCGGAGTCGCGCAGGTCGGAAACGACCGGTTTGCCCTGGGCGTTCCCGGCTCTTTTTTCCACGTCGCGGTTGAGCTGGGCCAGCACCAGGACGGGAATATTGAGTTCCTTGGCCAGGGATTTGAGGCCGGCGGAGATTTCCGAGACTTCCCGTTCCCGGCTGTTGCCCGCCTGCCGGGACGTGGAACGCATGAGCTGGAGATAGTCCACGCCGATGCACTTGACGCCGTGTTCCCTGACCATCCGGCGCCCACGGGCCATGATTTTATCAATGGTGAGGGAGCTTTCGTCGTCGATGTGCAGCGGGGCGGCCGTGATTTTCCTGACGGCGGCCGTGAAATGCTGCTGCTGTCCGACCGTCATCGGCTTGCCGCGGCGGATGTCGTCGGAGTTGATGCCGGCCATGCCGTAGAGGATGCGTTCCAGGAGCTGGGATTTCGGCATTTCCAGGCTGAACATGCCCACGGGGGTTCCCTCAAGGCAGATGTTGGTGAGGATGTTGACCAGGGCGGCGGTTTTCCCGACTCCGGGCCGGGCGGCAAGCACGATCATGGCGCCGGGCTGCAGGCCGTCCAGGGTCAGGTCCAGGCGGCGGTATCCGGAGGATATTCCTTTGATGGCGCCGGGGTTGTTCATGCGCCATTGCAGGTTTTCAATGATGGTTCCCACGGCTCCGCGGATGGTTTCGGTTTGGCGGACGCCGCACCGGTCCCGCAGGGCGGACATGCCGCGCTCGGCTTCATCAAGGGCTTCTTCCGCGCTTTTGAGCTGATCGCCGGCAGCTTCCGCCATCCGGGAGGCAAACGCGAGCAGCGCATGTTTTTTGGCGGCTTCCGTGACCATTTCCAGGGCGGCGGCGGTTTTGTACCGGGCAAGGGCTCCGTAGGTGGCCGTCTCCACGACTCCGGCGTGCCCTCCCACGGCGTCAAGCTGGCCCTGGGCTTCAAGGCGGGCGATGACGGTGAGGGCGTCCACGGTTCCTCCCGTGCCGGCGACGGTTTCCAGGGCCGTCCAGATTTGCTGGTGCGCCGGGAGGCTGAATGTCTGGCGGCTGATGCCCTTGTCCCGGAGGTTCGCCAATGCCTGGGCGCCGTCCATTGCCTGGGAGAGTACCAGTTTTTCGGCGTCAATGAGTGTCTGCGAGTCGATCATATTTTTTGAAATTGTTGATTGTTAAAGTTCTTCAAGGTTGCTGTAAGGGTCTTTGTCTGTTCCCGGCTGTACCGGATGATTGACGGCGTAGGAGGTGGCGAAGCTGATGGCGTCGGATTGCCATTTGGTCACGGGGATGCCGTTGCGGGTCCAGTTGACGGCGTCCCTGCTTCCCCAGTAGGCCGTGGCGCAGTCCGGTATCTGGTCGGGGGTTAAACGCACACGCCCCGCAAAGGCCGCGGCCCGAAGATGGTCTTCGACTTCTTCCACGGTGCACGGAAGGGGGGTAGAGGGGGTATTATTCGTCTTCGTCTCCGACTCCGTCTTAGTGTGCATATGCTGCGCATCTGCTAAGCATGTGCTGCGCATATGTGCATCAGGCGCAGGGTATTTGCTTTTCTTGCTCCGTACCTGTTGCCGGAAGTTGGTCACTTCCAGATATTCTTTTCCCTCGATGGAGTACAGGACGACGAGCCGGGCTGCCTCACAGGATTTGAGGCAACGTTGAACGGAATCCTCCCTCATGGAGTCGAGTTTCAAGGGGTACAGGGCAGAGCGTAGAACAGACGAACGGGCGTCAAAACGTCCAAAGTCGTCTACAACGGAGAGCAAGCGGCGGAAAAATACCTCCGCTTCCCAGCTCAGAGAATTAACCGCTTCGCTGGTTAAAATCCCTTCTCTGATTATTCTATTTGGCATATCAAAAAAGCGTCAGTTGGGGGTTGTAGATTTCATAAAGACCAAGAAGACGGTCTTCCCGCGGCGGTGCCCGAACAAAGGTTCATGGCTGGCCAGCTTCAACACTTCTGCCGTGCTGACCTGATCCTCACACCATTTGAACACCAGAACGCCGCCCGGTTCCAAAACCCGGAAGCACTCCCGGAATCCGGCCTTCAAATCCTCCTGCCAAGTCTCCCTGTCCAGTTTTCCGTATTTCTTGGCCAGCCAGGACGATTCCCCGGCGTGAATCAGGTGCGGAGGGTCGAACACGACAAGGCGAAACGCCCCGTCGCTGAAAGGCATGGCCCGGAAGTCTCCGACGACATCCGGCTTGATTTCCAGAGTGCGCCCGTCGCAAAGCGTGTGTGTTTCCTCCCGGCGGTCCATGAACACCACGTCAGGATGGCGGCGGTCAAACCAGAACATGCGGGAGCCGCAGCAGGCGTCAAGAATGGCTTTCATTCCCCTCCTTTCCTTCTTGGAATCTGCCAAGCAAAACCCGGAATGCAGTTGCTGCCACAGCCGGTACTTGTCCGTTGCCAATGGCTTTAAGGCGGTCCACTCTAGCGGCCACCCCATGAGCCACTCGACCCACGTCGGGTTCAGCTGACCACCACTCCCCGCAGTCATTTGTTTCCGCTCGTCCGGCGTGATAATTCCCTTGGTTTCCAGGTCTTTCATTTTCTGAAAACTCCCCGTCCCCCCGCACATCCCCTTGGTGCGGGGCGTTGGAAACTGTGAAACCATAGTTATCAATTTCTTCCCTGTTGCCCGGTTGATTTCCTTGCCGCCGCAACTGGCGGTTGGAGTAGGAAACATCCGGACAAATTCGGACAATCCCTGTTGCCTGCTGTTTGGGCCACGTCTCTTGTGATCCGAGGCAAGGGGGCTTGGGAACATCTCTACGAACTCGTATGGATTGGGCGGCTTGTTGCCCTCCCGAAACTTCTTGCTCCGATTCTTCCCGGAAGCGGTTGGAGTTCCGATCCATACACCTCTTTTCAAAGAGGCTTTCCGGGAATTCGACCCTCCGTCGAGACCTTTCGTTGTCGCTGTTGGCCACATCATCCCCGGCATCCAGCCTGTTGTCGCTACATCCATCAGGCTCTTGGGTCCCCGTGAATGGCTCCCCTTGTTGGGGGCGTTGCAAGCCGTTGGCGTGGGGATCATGTGCAAGTATCCAGATGCGCTTTCTGACGTGCGGGGCTCCCACATCGTCCGCTCCCAGCACAAGCCATTCCGCATCGTACCCGATTTCGGCAAGATCACCGAGGACTCTGGCAAGTCCTCGTCCCACAAGCAAAGGTGAGTTTTCCAGGAATGCGAATTTCGGTCGTACCTCATTGATAATTCGGTGCATTTCCCGCCAGAGCCCGGAGCGGGCGCCGTCAATGCCGGCGCCTTTTCCTGCGGCTGAAATGTCCTGGCACGGAAAGCCTCCCGATACCACGTCAACAAGGCCGCGCCACGGTCGTCCGTCAAAGGTGCATACGTCATCCCATATCGGGAAAGGCGGGAGTAGGCCGTCATTCTGGCGGGCGAGCAGTACGCTTGCGGGATAGGGTTCAAGTTCGACAGCGCAAACGGTGCGGAATCCGAGCAGCTCGCTTCCAAGTATGCCTCCACCAGCGCCCGCGAAAAGATGTAGCTCATTCATTGTCCTCCTTTCTCGGCTCCCACCGGTCTAAGCTTTCTACGATGTTGGCATGAGAGCATTCGCAACATGGCACACCCCATTCAGAATAGTCTGAATATTTGCAATTACCGCAGTACCTCTCTTTAACCTGCCACGCCCTGCACGCGGCCCGCTTCTGGCGGACGGTATGGATTTTCCCGGCAAGGTCCGTTGCCATTCTTAAGAACCTTTTTTCAGAGGGCATCAAAAGGTAATATGGCTCTCCAAATTCATGAATGGCGTGTTGCCGGATTTTCTGAATGGTTTCCCTGACGGACTCCACGGATTTTCCGCATTCGTAAAACGCTTTCTGTTCAGGCGTCATTTTCATTTTCTTTTTCCTCATATTTTAAGTAGACTTCAATCGCTTTAAGAAATCCTTTGTATTGGCCCGCTAAATAGAGGTAATACCCAAATGAGAAAATGGATACTAAAACAACTATAAGTTGCGCAATATCAAATATCATTGCTTCCTCCTTTCTGCTCAAGCTCCCAGGGCCATTGTTTAATCTCGTCCACATCGTAGGGAAGTGCATTCCCATATACATCCTGAAGATATATTTTCCCCCGGTCTACGTTTGTATAAAGTACTGTATGTGTATCATCACTAAAACGAACCATGACGTTATCACCCTGCCCTAACCGCATGATGGGGGGAAACTTGGAAATAAGTTCTTCGGCATAATATCGTGCCTGTTTCGGTGTTTCTCCGTATTTTGCGGCTAAATGGCAGACGGAGCATTTATAGATATAAACCCGTGTGGTTAAACAATAACAAGAACCAACAGGAATTTTTTGGAACAGGTTATTATCTAGGACGAATAAACCATCACACAACGGGCATTTAAGAGTTTTCTTTTTCATAGTCTTTAATCAGTTCATCCACGTCATCCTTTAATGACTCGCTATCATCCTTTAATCCGTCCAGATCCCATTTCAGGCTGTCCAGCTGATTGGAAAGGATACGCAGTCTATCCAAAAAGGACTGATATACCTCTTCTTCTTCCATTTTCTGTGGCCCGCATTCCGTGCAAGAATCCATGTCCACAAAAATTTTCCCGTCTTTTTCACAAGCCCGGAGCGGGTAAGCGCCATGGCCGGGTTTATCGCAATAGACATTGTTCATTTTAATTTATCCTTTCTTGATTTTAAGTTTTCCGTTCGGACCCATGGTCCAGTCGTCAAAAGTGACGGTGCCGGACAGGTTGATCACGGGGTAGGCGTCATGTGGGTTAATGTGGTAAGTTCTCTTCTTGTGCTTAACCAGGAGATACCCGCCTTTCAGAGCACCGGAAACGGTGCCTCTAACGCCCATAGCCGTTATTTGCTGTCCGATCCGGAAGCAGGTGCCGCAAATGGCGTTGAGGTCATCCAGATCGGCCTGTGCGGTTTTGGTGACAGAGGCTTTTCTTCTGCGGTTGTATTCCTCCATCCAGAGCCGTTTTTTCTCTCTTTCTTCCGGGCTCATTTTCCGAGTTCCTTTCTTTTGTAGGTTTCAACGGTTTTTGTTTGATAATCACAAAAGCCCTCCTGGTTGAGGTAGCAGCGGCCAAACTGGGCCAGGGCAAAAGCGTCCGCCTCGTTATTATTGCTCATATCCGCCGCCCAATGCTGAAAAACGCGTTTGAGCATCAAATCCTTTTCCGCATTGCCCTTCCCCGTTGCAAATTTCTTATTGGTGGCAGGTGCAACAACGATGAAAGGTATTCCCATGTCCAGGAGCAGGAGGCGAATAACGCCGCCCAATTCCGCCAGCCCGGCCATGCCCTGGGAAGATCCATAGGAATACCCCTCAATAACAGCAAGGGAAGGCTGTGTTTGGTTGATGATGTCCAGCACCGCATTGCGGATTTCAGAGAGACGTTTAACGCTCCTGTTCCTGGATTTGATGACGCCCCATTTAGGGGAACCATCCCACACCAGAGCCCACCCTGTAGCGGTTAGCGACAGATCAAGACCCAGTACACAGTTGTTCATAGCTGTTGATTAGAAGGGGATTTCGTCTTCTTCCGCCGGCGGTCCCGCCGTGGCGCTCATGT
>ERZ824600.1226-NODE-1226-length-32839-cov-25.758053_pt1 | contig 32839 bp, 34 predicted proteins | sample MGYA00519933_ERZ824600 | MGnify/ENA primary metagenome ERZ824600 (study PRJEB31778, sample SAMEA3449178) | human gut metagenome | biome: human gut; feature: human-associated habitat; material: faeces | place: United Kingdom | collected 2010/2012 ... | reverse complement strand
ATTATGGAGCTTATACAAGAAATGAATTAAACAAACTTCCTAGTTTTAAATGTCCTAATGTAAATAATGATGGTTTTACTTTAAAAGAGAGTGAAGCAGCAAGCCGTGTAAAGGCAAGTGGAAATGGTAATAATATGTTGACTTATCCAGTGGGATTAATTACAATAGATGAAGTTGCTTATGCTGGAGGGGACAATAGTATAATAAATCAAAAATATTATTTGTATACAGGAACAATATATTGGACAATGTCTCCGTATAATTTCAGTATATATAGTGCACAAGCCAAGGCATGGAGCATCGATATCCTTGGTAACTGGACTACTTTCAGTAATGAGAATGGTGTTCGACCTGTCATTAATTTAAAGCCTGATGTTTTATATGTAAGTGGTATAGGAACGGAAAATGATCATATATTATTACAATAAAATAATTGAATATTATTTTGAATATTTTATTTTTATTAGCAGTTTGAAATGTAAACATATAAAGTGTTTACATTTTTTATTTGGTAGTTAACCAATATCTACTTTTTGTGGTATTATATAAATAATGGAGGTAATATGAAGAAATATAAAGTAGAAGATGTTTTATCAATTTTAAAAAATGACCATATAACTAAAGAGGAAGTACTTTTTATAATGCAATTATATAATCAAGATCTTTTAGCTGAAAATTCCGATATAACTAAAAAAGATTTGCTTAAGCAAATTAAAAAAGTAAATAATTCATTATTACTTAATGAAAACAATAAATTAGTTAGTAATCGCTTAGATAAAGTAATAGATATATTAAATGAAATATGTGAAATTAAAGAAGAGGAAGGACCTCAAATAGAAAAATTATATTATGAGTTAGGTTTATTATCATATGAACAAAATTTAAATTTAGAAAAACCATTATCTCTTGAAAAAACTAAAAAAATAACATTAAGGAGAAGTAAAAATGATGTTAAGTGAAAGTAATAATATAAAAGCAAGATTTCAAGAGTTAGTTATTAAATATAATGATTTATTACCAAATATTGAAATATTGGAAAGGACTAATAATATTAGATTTCAATATTATTTTGATCCTGAACAAGATTTTCAAACTAATTTTGAATTTTTTATGAATAATTGTCATCAAAATAGTATTAATAGTCAAATTTTATATTGTAAATATGTTATTGAAAGAGAATTAGCTGATTTTTTATTTATTTCAGAAACTTGTGATGAAAAAGAAATGGAAGAAATGCTTGAAATTTTAGATAGTAAAAAAATATTTGCAGATATAGCTTCTTCTTTTGAAAAACTTGATTTATTAACTATAGAAGTTGCTAAAAATCCCGATTTTGAAAATCCAACTAATATGTTAATTATGCCAGTTAATTTAGAAGAAATTTTAACTACGCTTGCAGAAAATAGATCGGGAAGAGGAAAAAATTCTTTAGCAAAATCTATATCTGCTTTAAAAACTATTGCTTTTTCTAATTTTAATCAACAAGACTTTGTTAAAAAGATTCATAAAGTAATAGATGATAAAAGTAGTCGTAATATGCAAGTTACAACTTATGGATCTCTTGTAGAAAGATATAGTCCCAATAGAAGTACAACTAAAGTGTTATTTATTAGATTACCGATTATTCATGAAAATATTGAAAAATTGCAAACTATTTATGGTAATCCCGCTTTAGAATCTTTATGTTATGTGACAGGTTTTGGTAATTTTAACGATTGTGGCTTTGATGAACATGATTTCTATCAAATGCTTATAGAAAAGACAAGAGCAGTAGAAGGAGAGATTCAAAAAATAGCTGATTTAGTACATAGACCATTTACTAATCAAAGTGAACATGAAATAAGAGAATTGTTAGATAATAGTCAAAAAAAATTACAAGAATTATGCTCGGATAAAAAGAAAGTATAATAATAAAAGAAAATAGTAATTTGGTACTATAAAAGTGTAAGAAGTAGATCTAGTAGTTAGGTTGAAAATTACACTTCTTTTTATTATGATTGTAGTAGGATTGGTTAACGTATAGTAATTGGAGTTAAAGTACTCGTCCTACAAAGTGTTAACTAGCCTTTACATTCAATATTCGATTAAGCAAGTTGAGGATGAAATAATACTCGTGTAAAGGACCAAACTGAGAGATTGTAGAAGTGTTAGAACCAATCGTAATTAAAGGAATAGGAAGGATTATGAAATGAAGTATGGAGTTGGAATCGATGTATCTAAAGGAAAAAGCACAATATCAATATTAAGTATTGAAGGAGAAGTAATTGAAATGCCTTTTGATATTAATCATGATGTTGAAAATTTAGAAAAGTTAGATAAAAAATTACAAATGTTTTCTAAAGAAGATTTAAAAATAGTTCTTGAGCAAACAGGAACATATCATTTACCAATATTAATTTATTTGTTAGATAAAGGATATTGTGTAATTGCAGAGAATGCTTTAAAGATTAAAAAGTATTTAGATAGAAGCTTAAGAAAAGCAAAAACAGATAAAAAAGATTCATTGAAATTAGCAGAATATGCTTGTGATAATTGGTATAAATTAAAAGCAAATTTCGTTGAAGAAGAAAAGTATAAGGAATTGAGATTTTTATCAAGACAATATTTTTCATTAAATTCTATGAAAGTACAACAAAAAGTAGATTTTTCTGATTTATCAGATATGTTGTTTCCTGGATATTATCAATTATTAGAAGAATGTAATTTTATAGTTGGATTAAAAATATTTGAAAAGTTTAGTGATCCAAAAATTATTAGAAAAAAGAAATTAGAAACATTTTTAAATGATATAGAAAAGATTGCACAAAAAATAGGACAAAAAAGAGCTGGCAGAAATTTAGCTATAAAAGTTTATGAACTAGCTAAAAAATCAGTTCCTTCCTGTCCATCAAATTCAAGTACACAACTTATATTAAATAAGCGTGTGGTTGCTTTAATCAACTTGATTGAAACAACTAATGAAATTATAGCAAAGATGAATGAAATTGCCAAGACTATGGATGAATATAAAGAAGTTAGAAATATGAAAGGTGTCGGAGATAGATTAGCACCACTTTTAATTGCAGAAATTGGAGATATAAGAAGATTTAAGAATGCAGGCAGTCTAATTGCTTATGCAGGAATAGATTCTCCACCATATCAATCAGGAAAGTATGAAGCAACAAATAGGCATATTTCTAAACGAGGTAATAAATATTTAAGGAAAACAGGGTTTGAAGTAATGCAGTCAATAAAATCATTTTGTAGAATTGATTGTGAAATTTATGATTATATAGTTAAAAAGGAATCAGAAGGCAAATGTAAGAAATCAGCAAAAATAGCAGGATTAAATAAGTTTTTAAGGCAATATTATGGTATACTAAAGAAGAAATATATTGAATTAGGTACTTGGTAGGTCTTAAACTAAACTGTCAAAAAAAGACCTAACAATAGGTCTGCGTTAGCATATCCAAATTTATGAATTTTAAAAAAACATAAAATTTAGAAAAAGTACTTGATTTATATTAGCAAGTTTATTAGTTGTTTAGGATTTTATTATGTTCATAGTAAATGCATAATAAAGATTGAATAATAAAATAATTTATGGTATATTATGCTTAAGGAAGGGTGATTTTATGATTATAGTAATTTTAGTAATTTTGATTATCGGCTTTTTTGGTTCTTTAAAGCAAATTAATCAATATGAAAGAGGAGTTAAATTCACATTAGGTAAATTCAGTAAAGTAATGGAACCAGGTATTAACTTTGTTTGCCCAATTTTTCAATCTTATCGTAAGGTTGATATTCGTACTAAAGTAGTAGATGTTCCTAATCAAGAAGCTATAACTAAAGATAATGTTTCAATTGGTATTAATGCTGTTGTTTATTATAAAGTCTTTGATGCTTCTAAAGCAATATTAGAAGTTGAAAATTTCTATTTTGCTGTATCCCAATTAGCACAAACAACAATGCGTAATACTGTTGGAACAGTGACTTTAGATGAATTATTGACTGAAAGAGAAAAAATATCAACAACTATTCAAAAAATCGTTGATGAAGCAAGTGATCCATGGGGAATAAAAGTTGAAAATGTTGAATTAAAAGATGTAACATTACCAGAAGAAATGAAACGTGTTTTAGCTAAAGCTGCCGAAGCTGAACGTGAAAAACAAGCAGTTATTACTAAATCAAGAGGCGAAATTGAAGCGGCAAATAACTTAGCTGAAGCGGCTAAAACAATGGGATCAGCTCCGGGGGCTTTACATTTGCGTACTTTAGCAACAATTAATGATATTTCTTCAGATCAATCTAATACTATTGTTTTTGCTTTACCACTTGAAGTATTAAGAGCAATGGAAGGAAAAAATGAAAAATAATTGTTAGATTTCTAATAGTTTTTTTCTTATTTTTATGAAAATTATAACTATCTGTGGTAGTATGAAATTTATTGAAAATATGCTTGAAATGGCATTAAAATTAGAATTAGATGGTAATTGTTGTCTTTTACCAATATATACAAATAAGGCACTTTCAGAAAGCAAAATCATGTGTCTTAATAAAATGCATCAAGAAAAAATTAAAATATCTGATGCTATATTCGTTGTTAATGTTAATGGTTATATTGGTAATAGTACGAAAAAAGAAATTGAATTTGCTAAATCTTTAGGTAAAGAAATAATATATTATAGTGATTTAAGAAATGAGGAAAAATGAAAAAGTTTATATTAATTTTAATGATTTTTTTGCTTGTTGGTTGTAGTAATACTTATGAAGTAAATTATGGTGATTTAACCCTTAAATTAGATAAAGAAACCGCTTCTAATATTAAGGATGATGAATTAATACTAAATGGTAATAATTATTATGCTTCAATTAAAATTTATAATGATTATAAATATGAAGAAATAAATGAAACTACTTTAAAAAATATTTTTAGTACAGAACAATATAAAAACTATGAAATAAGTGAACCAATAAAAAAAGATTTTCAAAACGAAACTTATTGGATCTTAAATTGTAGTAAAGATGATCTTAAAGGGGTATTTGTTTACTTTCAAAAAGACATTAATAATTATTTTGAAATTGTTATTTCTAATGATGCTTTTTATCATGATTATCCTAGTGAAAAGGCTATTAATGAAGTTTTAACAATATTAAAAAATGCCAAAAAATAAACAGCTTTTAGCTGTTTTTATGTGCTTCATAAATAATAAAAGCCAAAGTCATGCCACCAATAATATTTCCTAAAGTGACAGGAATAATGTTATTTAAAAGCATTTCTTTAATGGTTATAGCTTTACTTCCTAAATGAGCAGCAAAAATATAATACATATTAGCAACTACATGTTCAAGAGCTAAAACTATAAATAAAAATATAGGAATAAAAATTACTAACATTTTTTCTTGAGTTGTTTTAACTGAAAAACTAAGTAATACTGCCATACATACTAAAACATTACATAAAATTCCTTTAAAAAAAGCTTCTAAAAAATCAAAATTTATTTTATTATAAGCTATAGTATAAATCGATTCAACATTTAAACAACCAGCTATTTTTAACATATAAGCAATAAAAATAGCCCCAATAAAGTTACCAATAAATACTATGATTAAATTAGTTAGCATTTCTTTAAATGTTATTTCTTTTTTTAATTTAGGAATAATTAATAAACAATTTCCTGTAAAAAGTTCTGTTTTAAATAAAATAACTAAAATTAAACCAAAAGGGAAAATTAAGCCAGAAATTATTTTAGCTAGACTTTTATTGGTTATAAAATTACTGGCATAAGTTGAAGCGTCAGCAGCAAGGGCAATAAAAGCTCCGGCAAGAATGGCTAGAAGTAATGTTTTAGAGAGACCATATTTTACTTCCTTTTTAGCAGCATCGTTATAATTATTAAACATTTCTTCCATATTTTACCTCCTAGTAATATTTTAACATAAATAATGTAAAATTAAGGGAGATCACCTTATAAAATGTTTATTTATGATATAATTAATAATAGGAAGTGTTTTTATGAAGAAAAAATTAGATATTTTATATTTCAATATAATTTATATTATATTTATGGAATTAATTTTTAAAATTTTTACATTAAAGGATCTTTTTTCTTTTAATACTTTATATGTAATAGCGTTTTCTATTCCAAGTGCGATAATTTTAACACTTATAGAAACTATATTTAAAAATGAAAAAATTAATAGAATTATTACAGCCGTTTTAACCTTTTTAATTTCTTTCATTTTTATTGCTCAGTTTGTTTATTACAAATATTATGAAGCTATATTTTCTATTTATTCTTTATTTCATGGTGGTCAAGTATTAGAATTTATTGATAATATTATTGGAGTAATGTTAAGAAATATTATTCCACTTATTTTAATGTTTGTTCCTTTTATTATTCCTTTAATAAAGAAAATACCTATAAATTTTGATTATAAAGATAATTTTAATAAAGGAATGCTTTTATTAATAAGTATATTTATCTTTATTGGTACTGTTATCGCTTTAGAGTTAGAACCTAAAAGTTCTTATTCAGCTCATCGTTTATATTATGAAACCCATGTACCAACTTTAACTGCTTCAAAATTTGGTTTAATAACAACAATGCGTTTAGATGCTAAAAGAACCATTTTTGGTTTTGAAGAACAACTAGTTAAAATAGATAATGTAGAAAAACCTACAATTAAAATAGATGAAGAAAATAAAGTTGAATATAACATTATGGATATTGATTTTCAAGCTTTAATAGCAGGTGAAGAAAATAAAGTTATTAAACAAATGCATGAATATTTTAGTAGTATAAATCCAACTGAAAAAAATGATTATACAGGTATGTTTAAAGGTAAAAACTTGATTGTTTTTGTTGCTGAAGCTTTTTCACCAATGGCTATTAATGAAAAATATACTCCAACTCTTTATAAACTTTATAGTGAAGGCTTTCAATTTAAAAACTTTTATACGCCATATTATTATGTAAGTACTTCTGATGGTGAGTATACTTCGCTTTTATCATTACTACCTAAAAATGTTGGTTGGAATATGTATCGTAGTCATAAAAATTATTTACCATTTACTTATGCTAATGTCTTTAAAAAACTAGGTTATGAAGCACGTGCTTATCATGATGGAAATTATAAATACTATGATCGCCACTTATCTCATCCAAATATGGGATATGAATATAAAGCTTGTGGTAATGGTTTAAATATTTCTTGTCGTTTATGGCCTCAAAGTGATGTGGAAATGATTAATGCAACTGTTGATGACTACATTAATAGTGAACATTATGTAACTTATTATATGACTATAAGTGGGCACCTAGCTTATAATTTTGCTGGTGGTAATGCCATGGCTTCTAAGCATCGAAAGGAAATAGCTGATTTAAATGCTTCAACTTCTATTAAAGCTTATATTGCAACTCAAATGGAATTTGATCAAGCTTTAAAAACTTTAATTGACAAGTTAGAAGCTAATGGGACTTTAGATAATACTGTTATAGTTATAACTGCTGATCACTATCCATATGGGTTAACCGATGATGAAATTAAAGGATACGCTGATTACATTGATGACTTTAAGTTTGATGTGCATAAAAATAGTTTCTTAATTTGGAATAGTACAATGAAAGAACCAGTAGTTGTTTCAAAATATGCTTATCAAATTGATGCTTTACCAACCATATTAAATTTATTTGGTATTGAATATGATTCAAGATTATTAATGGGAACAGATATTATGAGTAATAGTGATGGTCTTGTAATTTTCAGTGATCGTAGTTGGATAACAGAATATGGAAGATATAATGCTGTTACTAAAAAATTTACAGCTTTTGCTTCTAAAGAAGTAAGTGAAGAATATATTGAAAGAATCAATTCTATTGTTGCTAATAAATTTTCAATGTCAGCATCAATATTAGATAAAGATTATTATCGTTATGTTTTTAAAGAGAATTAACTAAAATTAATTCTTTTTATTTGACATTATGAAAAAAATAAATATAATAACTTCTCGGTGATATTATGTTAAAAAAAAGTAAAGTAACTCGTGTTAAAAGAACTCAAGTTTATGCTGGTGAAGTTTATTCTAAAGAATTCGGATTTATCAGAGGAATGTTATTTATTATAAACGATAAAGGAAGAGTAGTTGATTTAATATATGATTCACCTAATTACACTTTATATGAATTACAAACTAAAGAAGAGAGATTAGAACCAATTTGTATTAAACACGCTATTAATTTAGAAGAAGCATTAAAATATTTAAATTATCCTATTTTTTTAGAGAGTAAAGATATTAATAAAATTTATAAAGAACTTGTTATTAGCAATAAATGGTTAAAAAATAATCTTCATTTATTTGATTACCATCGTGCTGATGCTTTACCATATTATATATATGAAAATCTTAGTTGGATTAATTTGGAACCTAACGGAAAACCTACTAAAGAGGAATTAATGATGATAACAAAATAGTTATCATTTTTTAATTCTTGTGCTATAATGATTAAGGTAGATAATATGAAGAAAAATTTAAAGTTTATTTTATTAGGTATTGTTTTTATTTTAATATGGGCTTTTAACATTTTAGTTATTTCGCCTAAAGTTGATGTTATTTTTGCTGAACCTTATAACTTAATTATTAGAACATTTCTAAAACTAATTATATGGGTAGGTTATAGTTTATTTTTTATAAATAAATATAATAAGGATTTAAAAATTAGAAAAGAAGAATTATTTAAATTTAAAGAGAAAAAACTAACTTTAAAATTAGTTTTATTAATAATTACTATATCATTTTTTATAATGCTTTTTACACGTAAAGGTATTTATATTAACGGTTTTACTATCGATGACTTTTTTAACAAATTTTTACTTGTAGGAATTGAAGAAGAACTAGTTTTTAGAGGTTTAATATTAAATGGCTTAAGTAAGAAAGATAAGTTTGCTAAAGCTAGTATCATAACATCTATCTTATTTGCTTTAGTTCATATTCCACTTTATATTAGAAGTGAATTACTATTAAGTGATATTATTCTTAATTGTTTAAAAATAGTTGTTATTAGTTGCTTTTATAATGGTATTTTTAATGAAACTAAGTCAATTTGGCCAATTGTTATTTTCCATAGTTTCTGGGATATTTCATTTTTCTTATTTAGATAATAAAAAAAATAAATTTTTCAATTTATTTTTTTTTATTCATTAACTTTAATGTCTTTTTTTGAAGAACGCATTTCACGAGTGCTCATTCTTACAGTTTTACCATCAACAATTACTTTTTGTAAGTTTGGTTTTTGAGCATGCTTTGTTGCATTACAAGCATGACTTCTTCTATTTCCATGTAATGGTGTTTTAGTTGTTAATTTTTTTGCCATACTATCTTCTCCTTCCAGTTTTTCTTCTTTGCTTTAATAACTTTATCATATAATTGCGAATAAGTCAAATATTTATTAACAAAAACTTGTATTTATAGTACAATTAAAGTGGATGTGATATTCTTGATAACCCCTTTAAATATAAAAACAGAATATTATTTATTATCTAGTATGATCAAGGTAAATGACTTGATTTCTTTTGCTTTAAAAAATAATTTAACTTCTTTAACAATTGCTGATAATAATATGTTTGGATGTATGGAATTTTATGATGCTTGTGTTAAAAATAATATCAAACCTATTATTGGTTTAGAAGTAGGGTTAGAAGAAAAAGTCTTTGTTTTATATGCTAAAAATTATCAAGGTTATAAAAATTTATTAAAGATAACTTCTAATGAAAAAAGTTTAGAATTATTAAGTAATTATTCTAGTGATTTAATTTGCATAATTCCTTTTATATCTTATGATTTATATTCAAACCTTAAGGTGATTTTTAAAGATATATATATTGCTTTTAAAAATAATTCTGAAAAAGAAGAAATTAAAGAAGAAAATAAGCTTTATATGTCTAAAGTTATTTATTTAAATAAAAGTGATGAAAACTATATAAATTATTTATATTCGATTCGTGATGGTAAAGAAAATAGTGATGATTTAAAAAAATTATCAATGTTTGAAAATCAAGATCTTTATAATGAAAACAATCTTAAAGTTCTTGATGAATGTAATTTAAAAATGGAATATGAAAATAATCTTTTACCTATTTATGAATGTCCTGATAATTTAGATTCCTTTACTTATTTGAAAAAATTATGTATTAATGGTTTAAAAAGAATTTTTGGAACTAAAGTTAATGTTATTTATCAAGAAAGATTAAAATATGAATTAGATATTATTAATAAAATGGGTTTTTGTAATTACTTTTTAATTGTTTATGATTATGTTAAATATGCGAAAGAAAATGGCATTTTAGTAGGAGCTGGAAGAGGTAGTGCCGCTTCATCACTTGTTTCTTATCTTTTAAATATCACTGAGATTGATCCTTTAAAATATAATCTTTTATTTGAACGTTTTTTAAATCCTGAACGTATTAGTATGCCGGATATTGATATTGACTTTGAATACAATAGACGTAGTGAAGTAATTACTTATTGTATTAATAAATATGGCTTAAAAAGAGTTGCTCCGATTATTACTTTTGGAACGCTTGCTAGTAAACAAGTTATAAGAGATGTTGGACGCGTCATGAATTTAAATGTTGAATATTTATCTAATATGTTAAATGCTAAAATGAGTTTAATGGATAATTACAATAATAATTCTAAATTACAAAATTATTTGAAAATAAATGATGAATATAAAAATCTTTTTGGAATTGCTTTAAAATTTGAAAATTTAAAACGTCATCCATCTATTCATGCTGCAGGAATTGTAATGTCAAGGATCGATTTAGATGAAGTTATTCCTTTAGAAAAAAATCATGAAGATTTTTATATAACTGGTTATACGAGTGAATATTTAGAAAAATTAGGTTTATTGAAAATGGACTTTTTAGCTTTAAGAAATCTAACTTTAATAAGTGATACTTTAAAAGATTTAAAAGAAGATAATATTGAAATTGATTTTAAGGCTTTACCTCTTAATGATTATCAAACTTTAGATATTTTTAAATATTCTAAAACAACTGGTATTTTTCAATTTGAATCTGAAGGAATGATGAATTTCTTAAGAAAGTTTAAACCTTCAAATTTTGAAGATATTGTTGCTGCTATTGCTTTATATCGACCGGGTCCAATGAAAAATATTGATTCTTACATTAAAAGAAAAAATGGTTTAGAAAAAATTGATTATTTTGATCCTTCTTTAGTAGAAATATTAAAACCTACTTATGGTATTATTGTTTATCAAGAACAAATTATGCAAATCGCGAGTAAAATGGCTGGTTATAGTTTAGCTGAAGCAGATTTATTAAGAAAAGCTATGAGTAAAAAGAAAGAAGATATTTTAATCAAAGAAAAGGAAAAATTTATCAAAAATAGTGTCACTCTTGGTCATGATGAAAAAGTAGTAACTAAAGTTTATGATTTGATTTTAAAATTTGCTGAATATGGTTTTAACCGTGCTCATTCGGTTGCTTATTCTAAGATTGCTTATGATATGGCTTATTTAAAAGCCCATTATTATAAATATTTTATGAAAAATCTTCTTTCAATGGTCAGTGGTAGTGATAAAGCTATTAATTATATTTATGAGTGTAAAGAAGCTCACTTAAATATTTTAAGTCCTAGTGTTAATACTAGTGAGTATGATTATAAAATTGAAGAATTTGGTTTAAGATTTCCTTTATCAGCTATTAGAAACTTAGGAATAAACGCGATTAATACTATTATTACTGAAAGAAATAAGAAAAAATTTAATGATATTTATGATTTTATTGGTCGAGTATATGGTAAAAGTATTAATAAAAAAACTTTAGAAAGTTTAATAAATGCGAGTGCTTTAAGAGAGTTTGGTTATAATATTCATACTTTAATTAATGCTTTAGATAATTTAATTAGTTATGCTGAATTAGTTGGTTCTTTAGATGAAGATGTAGTACCAAAACCTAATATTGATATTTTAGAAGAATATCCTAAAAAAGAACTTATGCAACTAGAATTTGATACTTTTGGTTTTTACTTGAGTAATCATATTGTAACGGAGTATCGAACTAAATATAATAAAAAAATTAGAATTAATGAGTTAAGTGCTTATTTTGATAAAAATGTTGATATTGTTTTATATGTTGATCGTTTAAAAGAAATCGTGACTAAAGCTAATAATAAGATGTTATTTATTACAGCAAGTGATGAAACAAATAAAATCGATGTTACAGTTTTTCCACGTCTTTTTGAATATTTTAAAGATGTTGAAAAGGGTAATGTTATTATCATAAATGCTCATGTTGAAAAAAGATTTGATAAATTACAATTAGTTGTTAATAATATAATTGATATAATTAAATAATATTAGCACTATATATTGACAAGTGCTAATAAAGTGTTACAATAGTATATGTAGAAAAGAGGATAATTATGAAAAAGAAAGAATTTAAAGCTGAGTCAAAAAGAGTTCTTGATTTAATGATTAATTCTATATATACAAATCGAGAAATATTTTTAAGAGAATTATTAAGTAACGCTAGTGATGCAATAGATAAATTATATTTTAAATCTTTAACTGATGAAAAATTAAATGTTAAAAGAGAAGATCTAAAAATAACTTTAAGTGTTGATCCTAAAGAAAGAAGTTTAACTATAACAGATACTGGTTGTGGAATGAATGAAAGTGATTTAGAAAATAACTTAGGTGTTATTGCTGAATCGGGATCTTTAAAGTTTAAAGAAGAAAATAAAGATCAACAAGATGTTCAAATTATTGGTCAATTTGGTGTTGGTTTTTATTCAGCTTTTATGGTAAGTAAAAAAGTAGAAGTTTTATCTAAAAAGTATGATAGCGATGTTGCTTATTTATGGGAAAGTGAAGGTGTCAGTGGTTATACTATAAAGGAATCTTCTAAAGATACTATTGGTACAACTATAAAACTTTACTTAAAAGATGATACTGAAGATGAAAATTATAGTGATTATTTAACAGAATTTAAGATTCGTTCTTTAGTTAAAAAATACAGTGATTATATTAGATATCCTATTATGATGGATGTTGTTACTAAAAAAGAAAATCCTGATACGAAAAAGGATGAAGAAGTAACAGAAACTGTAACTTTAAATAGTATGATTCCATTATGGAAGAAAAATAAAAGTGATATTACTTTAGAAGAATATAATAATTTTTATGAAGAAAGATTTTATGATTATGAAGCTCCACTTAAATATATTCATACAAGTGTTGAAGGCTTAGTAACTTATAATGCTTTACTTTATATTCCAAGTCATGCTCCATATGATTTTTATACTAAAGAGTATAAAAAGGGATTACAACTTTATACTAATGGTGTCTTAATCATGGATAAGTGTGAAGAGCTTTTACCTGATTATTATAGTTTTGTAAAAGGTGTAGTTGATAGTGATGACCTATCACTTAATATTTCCAGAGAAACATTACAAAATGATAAAAATGTTAAACAAATAGCTAAATCATTAGAAACTAAGATTCATAATGAATTAATTGATTTATTAAATAATGATTTTGAAACATATAAAAAGTTCTTTAAAGCTTTTGGTAATCAAATAAAATTTGGTATTTATAATATGTATGGATTAAATAAAGATAAATTAAAAGATTTATTAATATTTTATTCAGCAAATAAAAAAGATTTTATTACTTTAGATGAATATGTTAATAATATGAAAGAAGATCAAAAATTCATTTATTATGCTAGTGGTGAAACTGTTGATCGTATTGATTTATTACCTCAAGTTGAACAAATAAAAAATAAGGGTTTTGATATTCTTTATTTAACTGATTATGTTGATGAATTCGCGATTCAAGCTTTAATCAATTATAATGAAAAAGAATTTAAAAACGTAAGTGATGCTTCATTAGATTTTAGTACGGAAGAAGAAAAGAAAGAATTAGAAGAATTAAATAAAAATTCTAAAGATGTATTAGAATTCTTAAAAGATACTTTAAAAGATAATGTTGTAGATGTTAGACTTACAAATAAATTATCAAATCATCCGGTATGTTTAACTACTGAAGGGGAAATATCTGTTGAAATGCAAAAAGTTATTAATGCTATGCCTACAGATGAACATATAAATGCTTCTTTAGTGTTAGAAATAAATAGTAAACATCCAATTGTAGAAAAATTAAATACATTATTTAATAATGATAAAGAAGAATTAAAAAAATATGCTAAAATATTATTAGCAGAAGCTAAGTTAATAGAAGGATTACCAGTAGAGAATCCAACCGAAATTAGTAATTTAGTAGTAGAACTTATAAGTAAGTAGAAATACTTACTTTTTTTACAATATATAGGTTATAGTGAACCATATGAATTTACTAGGATTTACTAACTTAGTCTCTTATAATATTTCAAGAAAAGGAACGATTCTTCCGATGATAAATGTTGCTTCTGATCAATATGGATATTATAAATAATATAAATTTGAAACAATAAATGCTACAAGTGGTTATATTTTAAATGGAATTTTTAACTAAGTAAGTAGAAATACTTACTTTTTTTGTTTGACAAAATAGGAAGTTTAAAATAAAATTGTAATAGTAGGTGATAATATGAATAAAAGATATATAAGAATGGACATTGAAGCTGATAAAAATTGTTATCTTAATAGAGCTCTGGTTACTTATGAAGAAAATGGTAGAACGCGTATGGAATATTCATTCGATCGTGATATTAAATATGATTTAGAAAATTTTGCTGCTCAGGAAAATATACCAATTGATAGATTAATATATGTTAAACCTAAAGTAAATTTTGAAATTACATCTTTTGGTAAAGATATGTCTCATATCTCTAAATTGTCAGCTGGTGAAATTCCTTATTGTACGCATTTATTAATGGAATTAATGAAAGAAAAAGAAGAACAGAGAAGACAACAATATCAAACTAAAACTTCTAAAATTAAAGGTGTTATAAAGTTAACAGCTCGTGGAGCGGCTCTTTTTGGAACGCTTGCTATACTTGCTCAACCCGTTATTTATAAACTTCAAGAAACTAAAGCGCTAGGTAATCAGTATGTTGTAATAAACTATAATTCCATTCCACAAGAAATGAGTCCTCATATGGTAGGCATACTAAGTGATTATAACGATTTTGATTTTATAATGACTAATATTGCAGAAAAAAATTGGTCAGAATTAAAAGATACTGATTTATCCAGTTTTTTTAATGATTTAAACTGGATAAATTCAATAAATACATTAAATATAAGTGGGCGTTATTTGAATAATGATCGCACTAATAAAACAACTTATATGACGTATTTTGAAAAATATTTTGAAGGTACTCCGAATGATTATTATGCTATTAAATATATTAATGATTGCTTTAACAATATAAATATAAATCATTACAGCTCAAATAGTATAGATGATGCAGTTAGTAAATATTTAGATTTTGTAATAGATAAAAATAATCAACAAAATAATCATACTGTACGTGGTAATGATGGTAATCATCAGTTTATTTATTATGACTGGATGAGTCCAGCAGCAAAATATTTGATCAATTCTCAGATGCTTGAAGTTATTAGATCATACGATTTTAATGGCAAGGCTTATGCTTATAAATGGCTTACTAAAGAGCAAATTATAAGTCGAATAGAGGAATATCAAAGAGAAAATTATAACGCTATTCTTAGAAGTATAGGAATAGATGAAAGAAAAAGATAATTACATTTTTTAATCATTTTTTTTGTTAATTTTTTAAAAACTATTGCAAAATATTTTTATTTTTGCTATTCTTATTTTGACGTTTTTGCAAAAAATTATATACTTGTGTTTAATTACATGCCTATCACATAACAAATATGTGATTTTTTGCGTTGTTGGAAGGAGGAGATAAAATGTCATTCATCGAAGTAAAACATGTAAGTAAAAGCTTTAAAGTTGTAAAACGTGAAAAGGGTTTTAAAAATGCTTTAAAGTCATTTTTCAAACGAGAATATATCATGGTTGATGCTACTCGTGATATTAATTTTTCGATTGAAAAAGGTGAAATCGTTGGCTATATTGGTCCTAATGGGGCTGGTAAGTCGACAACGATTAAAATCTTAAGTGGCATCCTTTTACCTGATCAAGGTAGTGTTTGTGTTGGTTCTTTAGATCCAGCTAAAGACCGCAAAAAATATGTGAAAAATATTGGAGTCGTCTTTGGTCAACGAAGTCAACTTTGGTGGGATATACCTGCTAATGATACTTTTGAATTACTAAAAGATATGTATGATATCGAAGAGTCAAATTATGAAAAAACTAAAAATGAATTAGTTAAACTTTTGAAACTCGAGAAAATCATTAATATTCCAGTAAGGCAATTATCACTTGGTGAACGAATGCGCTTAGAAATTGCTGCATCTTTATTACATCAACCCGAAATATTATTCTTGGATGAACCGACCATTGGTTTAGATGCTATATCTAAAAAAATTGTGCGTGAGTTTATTAAAAAATTAAATCAAAATTTTAAAACGACAGTTATTTTAACAACTCACGATATGAGTGATATTGAAGCTCTTGCTAAAAGAATTATTTTAATTGGTAAAGGTGAAATTTTATATGATGGAACTTTGCAAAGATTAAAAAATAAATATGGTAATAATAAAATGGTGAAAATATTTACTAAGGATAAAGTTGAAGTTAATAAAAAGGGTATAACTGATTTTGCTAAAAAAGATTATGGCTATGAATTTATAATTGATGTTAATGAATTAACCATTTCTGACTTTTTAAAATATATTTCCACTAGAATAAATATTGACGATATTGAAATAGATAATGCGAATATTGATGACATCATCGTGAAAACATATGAGGACTATAACATATGAAACAATATTTAGATGTTATAAAACTTAAATTTATTTATAGCTTACAATATCGTAGTCAAGTTTATGCGGGAATTTTAACTCAAGTGTTTTTTGGTTTAGTTTATATAATGGTTTATTTAGCTTTTTATGAATCTGGTGATAACTATCCTATGGCTTTAAAAGATTTAATTGCTTATCTCTGGTTAAATCAAGCCTTTTTCAGTTTAGTTTATATGTGGACTAAAGATCAAGAATTTTTAGCAATGATCAAAAATGGAAATATCGCTTATGAATTATGCCGCCCAAGTAATTTTTATCTTCGAAGATTTGTTTCAATATATGCTAAAAGAATTACAGCTGTTTCCTTACGTTTTATTCCTGTATTAATTGTTGCCTTTCTAATGCCAAAACCTTATAATTTAATTTTACCAATGAATCTAAAATGTTTAATTTTATTTATAATCTCTTTATTTATATCAAGCTTTTTAGTAACAGCAATATCTCTTATTTTTCATTTAATAACCATTTTTACTTTAAATGAAAAAGGCGTTTTAGCAATATTTTCGTCATTTGCTGAAATACTAGCAGGCGGAGTAGTTCCCTTAGTATTTTTCCCTGATCTACTTTATAAAATTGCCTATGTTTTACCGTTTAGATATGTATCAGATCTACCATTTAGAATTTATACGGGCAATATTTATGGAACGCTTGCTATTAAAGGAATAGTTGGCTCCATAATTTGGACAATAATTACTATTATAATTGGTATTTTAATAACAAAAAAAGCTTTGAAAAAAGCTACAATTCAAGGAGGTTAATATGAATGTATATTTTAAAGCCCTGAAACTTCATTTAAAATCTTTATTAGAATATAAACTATCATTCATTTTAGGAATTGTTTCTCAAATTTTTTCTTTCTTAGGTTATTATTTCATTATTCTAGCCTTATTTGCTAAATTTGGTAATGTTAAAGGATTTACTCTTTATGAAATTTTACTAACATTTTCAATTGTTCAATTTGGTTTTTCCATTAATGAAGTATTTGCAAGAGGAATTGATCAATTTGATAATCTAATTATTGAAGGTAATTTTGATCGCATACTTTTAAGACCTAAAAGTATTATTGTTCAAATACTAACAACTGAAATAGCTTGGATTAGAATTTCTAAAACAATTCAAGCTTTAATAATTATGATTATTGCTTTGGTTAATTTAAAAATAACTTTAACTTTTACTAAAATTTTAACGCTCATAATGATGTTAATAAGTTCAGTTGTTATTTTCTTTGGTATATTTTTATTAATGGCTGCTTATTGCTTTTATACAGTTAAAGGTTTAGAAGTCCGTAATATTTTTACTGATGGTGGTAAACATGTTGCTCAATATCCGATCGGAATATTTAAAAAAGGTTTTGTTTTCATTTTTACTTTTATCATTCCTTATGCTTGTGTAAATTATTATCCGCTTTTATATTTTTTAGGTAAAAGTAATTCTAAACTTTATATGTTTAGTCCACTTTTAGTAATAATTTATTTAATTTTTCCTTTTTTAATCTTTAAAAAAGGTCTAAAAAGATACGCAAGTACAGGATCATAACAAAAAGAGATCATTTGATCTCCTTTTATTTATCTTCCTTTTTTGCTTTCTTTTTTTTGCAATATAAAGTATTTACAATTTTTACTTTTTTACCAATTTTAGTTGTAAATTGTTTTTTTACACCTTTAGGTAATCTTTTTTTAACAACTTTCATAATATACCTCCGCCTTTAATTATAACATATAGAATATTTTTGTGAATAAAAAAATTAAAAAATATTAAATAACTTAAATAGGCTTTACTATTTGTTTTTTTAAAATATTATTCTATAATAATATAGAGGTTGTTAATATGAATGAAATTTTTATAAATTTAAGTCAAAAAGATCAAGAATTAATAAATAAATTTATGGAAAATTTAAATAAAAAAATATCTTTAACAAGAAAAGAAACTAAAGAATTTCAAAATGATTTTGTTAAAATGATTAATTTTTATTTAAGTAAAGGTAAAAAAATAGATGAAATATTAGAAATTTTATCTTTAGATAATCTTGGTAATTGTTATAAAGAAAAACCTACTAATTGGTATCCTTTAGATAATGGAGCTAAAATTTATCCTTTATCTATGAAAGAAGATTGGATGAGTGTTTATCGTGTTTCTATTTATTTAAAAGAAGAAGTTATTCCTGAAGTATTACAAATGGCTTTAAACTTTACTATGAAACGTTTTCCAACCTTTAGAACTTCAATTAGAAAAGGTTTCTTTTGGAACTATATTGATGGCATTAAAAAACGCTTTAGTATTAAATTAGATCAAGAATTACCATGTTCTCATATTAATGTTTCTAATGCTCGCCGTCAATCATTTAAAATTATTTATTATGATAAACGCATTAGTTTAGAAGTTTTTCATGTTTTAACTGATGGTACCGGAGCTAGTATATTTTTAGCAACATTAGTAGGGGAGTATTTAAAGTTATTAGGTGCTTCATTTTCCTATAATGAAACAGTATTAGATATAAATGAAAAACCAACTAAAGAAGAAATAATTGATGAATTTAAAGTGAAAAAAGAAGAATCTAAAACTAAAGGCTTAATCGAAAGAAAAGCTTTAAGTGTTGACGGGAAATTATCTAAGATCAAACCTTGTCAATTATTACATTTTGATTTTAATTTAAAAGAAATAAAAGAATTTGCTAAATTAAAAGGTGCCACTTTAACGGAAATAATTTTAACGTTTATTTTTATTTCATTATCATATTCTACAAGTAAAGAAGGAATTTTAAAAATTCAAGTACCTGTTAATATGCGTAAATTCTATAAGTCAAAAACCTTAAGAAATTTTAGTCTTTATACAAGTATTAACATTGAAAGAAAAAGTATTAAAGATTTTGATGAAGTTTTAAAAGAAGTTCAAAAACAAATGCAAGAAAAAACTAGCAAAGAATCATTAACGGGAATGATGAGATATGCTAATCGTTTGGTTAATTCTATTAAATTTATTCCTTTATTTATTAAAAAACCAATTGCTAACTTTATATATGGATCTTTGAGTGATAAATCAAGTACAACGGTTTTATCTAATCTAGGAAAAATAAATGTTCCTTATAGTGAATATATTAATAAAATGGATTTTTTATTAGGTACTACTATTTCTAATAAAGTTTTATTTACAATGATTAGTGCTAATGATATTTTGACTTTATCAATCAGTAAATTTACAACTAATACATCTATTGAAAATAATCTTTTTAATTTATTTAAACAAAACAATTTAAATGTTAAAGTATATGGAAGTGAAGTTTATGAAAATAGAAAATAATTATCCGGATATTAAGAAAAAAGTTAATAAATTCTTAATTTTTAGAAAAATAATGCTAATTATTTTTTTACTAGCCAGTGTTGTTTCAATCATTGTTAATCTTGCTGTTGGTGGCAAAAAGTGGATGTTTTACGTTATAGGTGGCGAAGCTATAGGTTATTTTGCTATTCTTTATAATCCTTTAATTGATAACACTTTATTAAATAGAATTACTGTTTTAATGGGAATTATTTGTGCTTATCTTTATTTAATTGATTGGATAGAAAAAACAAGTTTTTCTTATTTTGTTATTAGTATTTTATCTTTTAGTATTATTTTAATTCAAGTTTTGATTTTCTTTTTAGAATTTAGAAATCAGAAAAAAAGGTTTATTCCGATCTTTTTAACTGCTTTAGGTTCGATAATTTTTTGCTTATTAGCAATTATTAAAGTCGTAGAAATTAACTGGGCAATTATTGTTCTTGGATCACTTGGATTGGCTGTTTTGATAATGTTATTTAGTTTTTACTTTAAAGATATTACCAGTGAAATTAAAAAATATTTTAGTTTAAGATGAAAAATAGAAATGAAAAATTTCTGTTTTTTTATTTAAAAAAATGTCGAATTTTTTTCTAACGTTATGTAAATTGATTGAAATTTTGTATTAATTATAGTATTCTTATATAGAATAGCGTTTATGCTTATGCAGCAGATGCTACAAGTGCTATGACTGTTTTAAAAAAATCTGAAAAAGCTATATTATTCAATGATGTAACATTTGCTAATGTTAAAAATACAAATGGTCTTTCTTCTGAATTAAATATTGTTGTAACTGGTTATGCTATCCAAACTGATAATATCGTTACTGGAACAGCTACAGCTGCTAATGTTTGGTCAGCATTAGAATCTGAATTAAATTAAGAAAATAAATTATGAAAGGGTGATTATTTTGAAATATATTCGTATTATATTTAGTTCAATAGTTACCCTTTTTATAATTATTGGATTATGTGCTATTGCTTTATACTTATTTGGTATCAAACCATATATTGTTGTTTCTGGAAGTATGGAACCTACTATTAAAACAGGTGGCGTTATATTTATTAATACTAATTATGATGTTAATGATGTTCAAAAAAATGATGTTATTGCTTATAAGAGTAGTAATGAAGTATTAGTTGTTCACCGTGTTATTGATATAAATAATGAAGGCATTGTTACTAAAGGGGACGCTAATAACACTGCTGATGGTGTTAACATTAATAGCAATAATTTTATTGGTAAAGAGGTATTTCATATTCCTTATGTTGGATACTTAGTTGCTAATTTTAAGACAAAATATGGTTCTATTTTTTTAGTAATGATATTTATTATTATTTCAATAATAAGTTATAAACTTAATAAGTGTACTAAAGAAAATTAATATATTTCATATATTTATTTATAAAAATATAAGTAGATTTATGAAATATAACGAGGAGATGTTTTATAGTGATGAATTTTTTTAAAAAAACTAATTCTAAGAATTTGTAATATATAATGAGGTGTTATCAGATGACGAAATTAGTGAGCTTTTCACAAAATATAATTAAAAAAATTGTTGCCAATAAAAAATATTTTTTCATCGCTTTAGGTACTTTAATATTATTAATACTTATTAAAATAATTTTTATTAAAAAACCTGAATATAAAATAGATATTAATAATGAAACCTGGTTTCAAAAATTTAATTCTAATGAAGAATTTGTAACTCTAATATATCGAAATGGTTGTTACAAATGTGAAGAATATTTAGAAATATTATCAACGATTTCAAAAAAATATAAAAAACCTATTTATTATAATACTAGTTTAATAAATGAAACAGAAGACAAAAACATTTGGAATGTAACTAAAGCAACAGGAACACCTTCTTTAGTTATAGTTAAAAATAGTAATGTTGAAAATATATTAATAGGTAGTAAAAGTAGTGAAGAAGTAATTAATTTTCTAAAGCAAAATAATGTCTTATAAATAATACAAAGATTAAAAGAGAAAAATAAAAATTTCTCTTTTTTTGTAAATTAATTATAAAAAAAATCACATATTTTTCGTAAATTATGTTGAATATATATATATATAATAGATATGGTGAATAAAAATATGAAACATAGGCTTAGTAAATATGATAAAATTTTTATGGTGTTGATGATTACTTCAATTGTAATAATAAGTGGTACAATTACATATGCTTTCTACCAATCAAGTATTAAGGGAACAATAAGTGGAACGATGGCTAGGTGGAGTTTTACAGCCAATAATCAAACAGATAGTTTTAATATTGATTTAGGAGCAGGTTATCCAGGAAAAGAAGATGTATATGATTTAGAATTATCAGCAGCCAATTCTGATTTGGATGTTTATTATGAAATATTTGTAACATTTGATCGCCCTGACGATTGGGTGTCAACATTAATTTTGTACAATAAATATGTTGGTAGATGTATTAATTCTACTTATCCAGGAATTTATGGAATTTATGGCATCATTCCTAAAGGAGCAATTAAAACAATCAAGTTGCGTTATTATTTTCCGTATAAATATCCGCAATCATATTTAGATCGTGATCATTATACAATTCAAATAAAAGCCCAACAAAAAACGGGTTATAGTGGATCTATTCCTATGAAATTATTCGGGTCAAACTATACATATGAAAGTATTGATGCCACATCTGGTTATATAAAAGGTGAGTGTTAAGGCTTTTATTGGTTAATTAAACTTTAAATAATTTTTTAATAAAGATGCATTTTGCATTTTTTTTATTTTGTTATATAATAAGACCATTTAAAAGAGGGGATTATTATGACAACAGAAGAAAAATTAAAAATTGATGTTTTATTAAAAGGTTGCGAAAATTTAAAAAATGCTTTAATGTACAGAAGAAGTTATAATGAAATTAAAAAGATTCTAGAAATGGAAGAATGGAATCAAGAAAAATATAAAAACTTATTAACTCCTAATATTTGGCAACGTAGTGCTACTGAAATAAAGGCTATTTTAGCATTACCTGAATGGAATAATAAGGAATTTGCTAATCTTTTAGCTCCGAATATTTGGAGTTGTAGTTATGAGGAAATTAAAACTATATTAAGTTTAAAAGAATTAACTGATAAAAAGTTTAAAAATATAATAACTTCTAATATTTGGACTTCTAATAGTTTAGAAATTTCAAGAATTTTATCGATGCCAGAATGGGATAATAAAGAATTTGCAAGTTTGTTATCTCCGAATATTTGGAATTCTAATTATAGTGAAATAAAAGCAATATTAAGTATAAAAGAATTTCAAGAAAAAAGGTTTAAAGGTCTTTTAAAGCCTAATATTTGGAATAGTAGTTTAAGTGAAATTAAAAAGATTTTAGGTATGAAAGAATGGAACGACGAAAAATATACTCATTTATTGACTTCTAACATTTGGAGTTGTAATAGTAAAAATATAGAAAAAATATTATCTATACCAGAATTATTAGAAGAAAGAAATCTTTTAACATCAAATATTTGGAATACAACATATGAGAATGTGAAGAAAGTGTTAGAAATGCCTGAGTTAAAGAAAAAAGAATATATTTGTCTTCGCACATCGAGCATTTGGAATTGTAACTACTTTGAAATAAAAAAGATGCTTTCGTTAGAAGAATGGCAACAAGAAAAATTTAGAAATCTTTTAACACCTAATATTTGGTCATGTAATTATAATAAAATTAAAACAATTTTGACAATGCCTGAATGGAACAATCCTAAATACCAACATTTATTAACATCCAGTATTTGGAAATGTAATCCCAATGACATCAAAAAAGTTCTTACTATGGAGGAATGGGATGATCCTAAATTTGAAAGTTTACTTACCTCTACTATTTGGAGTCGCAATTATAATGAAATAAAAAAGATTCTTTCTTTAGAAGAGTGGCAACAAGAAAAATTTCAAAAACTATTATCGCCCGTTATATGGTTATGCAATTATGAAGAAATTAAATCTATTCTTACTATGGAAGAATGGAATAATCCAAAATTTCAAAGATTATTAACACCTAATATTTGGAAGAGTTCCTATACTAACATTAAAAATATATTACAAATGTCAGAATGGCAAGATCCTAAATTTGAAAGTTTGCTTACTTCTAATATTTGGAAAAATAGTTCTGAAACCATTAAAAGTAAATTATCAATGCCATGTTTTAAAGATCAAAAATATCAACATTTACTAGTACCATCAATATTTTCAATATCAATTTCTAATATTGAAAAGGGAATTAGTTTATTTGAAAAATATGGTATTAGTCAGTACATTACTAATAAATGTTTAAGACTTGAAACAACAACATTAGAATTATTAATTAATTATTTGATTGATAATAATATTAGTTTATTAGTTGAAGATGGTGATACTTTAAAATTAAATCCTATTTTAAGTTGTGAAAAAGGTAAATTAAAAGAGAAATATAATATTGATCTTGAAGAAATAAGAGTGAAAAAATATGGATCTAGATAAATATGTAACTGATGTTTATAAAAATATCGATAAAGATAATATGTATAAAATAATTAATTTTTTAATATCTAAAGGATGTAATTTTATAGAAGAGTTATTAAGTGATTATTTAGATATATTTTTAATTTATATTGAAGAATTTACTATAAAATTTAATGAATTAAATAAAAAATATGAAAACAAATTATTATCTAAAATAAGTGAGGATATGAATATATTAGAAGAATTCTATTTTTGATGTATAATAAATATGGTGATTAAATGTTTAAAAAAGCAATAAAAAAGAATTTTTCTTATACAAGACCTTTATTGATAGGTGAAAGAGTATTTGGTAATGATAATGTTATGTCAGGAATTGGAACATTTATTGTTTTAAATGAAGAAGGATATATATTAACATGTAAGCATATTGCAGAAAAAATAAGAACTGCTGAACTTTTAGATCAAAAATACGAAAATTATTTAAAAGAAATTCAAGGAAAAAATGATCAAGAAATAAAAAAAATCAATAAAAAATACGATTATATTGATAAAATATTTCAAATAAAAAATATTTTTATGAATTGTTTTGAAGATGGTGTTTTAGATACTATTATATTTCATGAAAATTTAGATTTGGCTTTAATTAAATTTAGCAACTTTAAAAATGTTTTATGTGATGACTTTCCGACTTTTTCAAGTAAAAAATTAGAAGTAGGGGAATCTATTTGTCGTCTTGGTTTTCCTTGGCCTAGCTATAATTGTTTTGAAGTAAAAAATGATAAAATCGAATTAATGCCTAATGCTAATTTTGATACGCCTGCTTTTCCTTTAGACGGAATGATTACTAGATTCATCGTCGAAAATGATGAAATCGTTGCTTTTGAAACTAGTACACCAGGTTTAAAAGGTCAAAGTGGTGGTCCTGTTTTTGATGTTCATGGGAATATCCTAGGACTTCAGTCAGCAACTGGGCATTTAGATTTAATGTTTGACATTGAATTTGATTTAGAGCGTAACCAAAAGATTGATCATATGTATGAAAAACAATTTATTAATCTTGGTCTTGCTATTAGTAATAATCAAATAATTAAATTTTTAGATGAAAATAAAATAAAGTATAATAAAAAATAAAAAAGCCATATTAATATTGGAGGTATTAATATGGACGCCAATAAAGAATTGCTTTATTACATGTATAAAAATACAGAAATGTTAGTTTATACTTATAGTCATTTATTAGATGATTTAGAAAAACGTGAAAATAAGATTAAACCTGAAGTGGAATTTAATCTTGAAAAAGCTGAATGCTTCTTAAAAGAAGTTGAAAAGCATTTAGATGGTGAAAAAGTAAAACCTGATTTAATCGCTCATATCAGTTCGGATTTTGGTATGAAAATGAAAGTTATGACTGATAATTCTGATGCTGCTATCGCCGGTATGATTATTGAAGGTTTAACAATGGGCTTAACTGAAATTGAAAGTAAAATTAAGAAATTTGATAAAAGTGTTAAAAAAGAAACTATTAATTTAATAAATGATTATAAAAAGTTTTTAGAAAAACAAAAAGAAAAAATTGAAAAATATTTATAAAAAAAGATCGTTTGATCTTTTTTTATTTAAATGAAATATTTTTATAGTATGTGCAGCACTTATTTTAAAAAATTAACTATAAGTAATTATTTTTTTGCGATAAATTATAAAACAAATTATTCAAAATAAGAAATACTATTTTTTATAACATAGTAAGTGTTTGTAAAAATTATTTAGAAACAAATGATAATGAGGCAGATATTAAAAGTTTAGAATCTAAAGTATCAGTTTTAAATAATAAAAAAGATAAATTACTAGAACTAGTTATGGAAGAATATTTATCTAAAGAAGATTATAAAAAACAAATAGATATTTTTAATGAAAAATTAAATATTTATCAAAGTAAAATAAATGAATTAAAAAATAATAGGAGAGATAATAATTATATCAAAAATAAAATTAATGAAATTGAAAATTCATTAGAAAAATGCTTAGATGATAATTTGTGTTATAGTGATGTATTTAATGAAACTATTGATAAAGTAATAGTTCATAAACAACATGATAAACAAATTAAATTAGATGTTTTTATTAAAACAGGAGAACAAATAAATGCGTTTTCTGATAATTCAGGTAAAAAGTTTCATTTATTAGACTCTTATACAACTTACTATCTAATAAATGATACTTTTATTAGATAGTAATGTATATGAGAAAGTATGATTATAATTTTTTTGTAAAAGTTAAACTTTTTTTATGTACTTATTTGTAAAAATTGGTATTTTTGATATAATTTAGTTGTTATTAGATAATGAAATATGTACAAGTATATTTGTTTTGAAAACAATGAAATAGTAGAATGTTATGCATTATAAGAAATATTAAAAGGAGTGCTACCTTTAGTTATAACTTCTTAGTGTTAAGATTAATTGATTAAAATAATGTTGACAAAGAAAAATGTTAATTAGATGTATTTAGATAAAAATAGAATATAGCAAAAATTTAAATAAAATCTAGTATTAATTAATAGAAAAATATGTAATTTAGATTATAAGAATAATATATGAATGATCTAAAATTTTTACTATTTGTATTTATAAAAATAGGTATATAAGAAGAAAAATAGATTCTTTAAGCATATTATATAAGGAGAGATAAATATGAGGATATTATTTATATCAGATATACATGGTATTGATATTAATTTAAAGCAAATTGAAAAAATTATTGAAAAAGAAAGAATAAATAAATTAGTAATTCTTGGCGATTTATATTATGCTGGTCCTACATATAATCAAGAGTACGAAGTTAATAGTATGAATGTTAAAGATATATTGACTAAATATTCTGATAAAATTATTTGCTTAAAAGGTAATTGTGATTCAGATGTTGATATTAAAGCAAGTGATTTTCCAATTTGTAATAATTTAGCATTAATATGTGTAGATGGACTAGATATATATTTAACTCATGGTAATGAATATAATTTAGAAAAGAATAGAAAATTTAATAGAAATGGTATATTGGTATATGGTCATGAACACATACCTTATATAAAAAAAGAAAAAGATATGGTATATATCAATGTTGGTTCAATATCTATACCTAAAGAAAACAATAGTCCTACATATATGATATATGAAAATAGAAAATTTATTATTTATGATATAGACGGAAATATATTTGATAGTATAGAAATATAAAAATGACAAATATGATCACCTACTATATATTGAAATTATCGCTCTAAAATAGAAAAGTAATAAAAATTGTATTAAACATAATTATAATTTGCAAACAAAATGAATTATATTATTATGAACGAAGAATATTAATATAGAGAAATATATTAAAATTTTAAGAGTGATTATTAATAATTTTTGATAACAAAATGGTATGCTCAAAATATTATTTAAATAATCCCCAATAGGTATTAAAGTAATTGAAGATGCATTTAAGCAAATAAATATTGAACATTATTCTTTCAATGCTTCAATCGACTATAATTTATTAATGATGGAATTATATTTATAGCAAAAATTAACACATCAAAATTGTTCTGAAATTGAAAAATATTTATAAAAAAAGATCGTTTGATCTTTTTTATTTGCCGTGTTCAATTTTTTCCCATGTTACTTTTGTTGTTAATGATTTAACTAAACAATGAATATAAGAGAGTAAAAAAATTGGATTTAAAATAATAGCTAATTTTATTTGTTTTTTGGAAACGTTTAATTTACCTTTTTCTAGTATAAACATACAAATCGTGAATATCATTAAAATTAAATAAATAAACAATATAACTAATAATAAATAGAATAAATAAATTGAGTAATTACCATTATTAATGATATTAATTACTAGATTAATAGCTAAAGTTGTAACAGCAATAATTGCTCCAATTACCATTAAAATATAAGGCGTAACCCCTAAAATACGACTAAAATCTTTTAATTCTTTAGCTCTTTTTTTTCTAGCTTCAAAAAAACCTTTAACCCATCTTGTTCGTTGTTTAATTGATGTTTTAAAACTTGTCGTTGTTCATCATAAAAAATAGCTTTTTCATTGTAAGTACAACTAATATGATTAGCTTCAACATAAAGTGATAATTCATAATCTTCAGTTAAACTATTGAAAGGAAAACCGCCTAATTTTTCAATAATTTCACCACTTATATAATAACCAGTACCAGAAATAATAACACTTTTGTTAAATTTAATATTAGTTTTATTAAAAATAGTGTTGATCATTGAAAAAGTCAATCCTGAACAAGTAGTTACCCAGTTAATATTATTTTTAATGCTCCGATAAGCAACAGCTATATCATAACCATCATTATAGCTATTTAACATTTCTTTGATAAAATCTTTATCTAAAATATTGTCAGCATCAAAAATAAAATAAAGATCATAATGTTTATTTTTTAAGATTTCTTTTAAAACTTCATCTAAAGCAAATCCTTTGCGATGACGATTTTCTAATTCAGTGCGAATAAATATATTAGCACCATATTCTTTAGCAATGGTAACAGTTTCGTCATTTTCACTTTCGACAATAATATAAGTATCTTTAAAAGAAGAAATTTGATCTTTAAGTGAATCTAATAAATATCTTATAACTTTAGCTTCATAACGAGCTGGTATTAAAATAGCATAATTCTGCCATTTTCTTTTAATTAAGTTGATCTTTCTACGTTTATTATTGATAAGATTAATAATTATTAGAAAAGCACCTGATAAAAATAAAACGCCACTGATAATATAAAATATCATAGTTCCTCCCTCATTAAAAAAATTATACCATATATTTTTTTGTTATGTTATAATATTTACAGGAGGAGTGTATATGAAAAAAATATTAATTACTTTATTATGTTGTTTAGCTTTAGTAGGGTGTCAATCAACAGTAAGTGATAAAACCTACACAAGTCATGGTTTAACAATTACTATGAGTGATAATTTTACTGAAAAAGAACTTGTGAATGCTACTGTTTATTATTTATCAAACGATGCTATTTTTATGGGTTTGAAAGAAAATTTTACAGATTTAGAAACAATTGGTATTAATTCTGAATCAACTGAAGATGATTATGCCTCAGCTGTTTTAGAAAATAATAAAGCTGATTATGAGTTACAAAAAGAAGACTCTCTTAGATATTTTACATATGAAAAAGAAGTTTCAGGTAAAAACTATTTCTATTTATCAGCTGTTGCTAAATCTAATGATTCATTTTGGTTATTAACTTTTGCAAGTGACGTAAAAGATCGTGACAAATATGAACCATTATTTAAAACTTGGGCTAAGAGTGTTAAATTTGAATAGTACTTTTAAAGTACTATTTTTTTATTAAAAGAGGTGATGTTTTATGCAATTAACGACAAACGTAAGTGTATGTAAGATAAAAGGTGGAAAACAATTAAATTTTCTTTTGTTGTTTCCGATTAAAAACAGTCCAGAAAATGGTTTTTATATAAAGTATTTAACTTATATTTTATCAACAACAAGTAAGAAATTTCCTTTAAAAAAAGATTTTGAAATTGAAAAATTAAAAAAAGTTCTTTTTAATAATTTTATTGAATTAGACCAAAAGAATAGCATTTCTTTTATAGGGGTTAATTTTTCAACTTTAGAAGAAAATGCTATTAAAGATTTTAATTTAGAAGAAACTTTTACTTTTGCAATGGACGCTATTTTTGAACCAAATATTGTAAATGAAGAATTTGAGCATACTAAATTTAATTATGAAAGAGACTACTTTATTGATTATAACAATGGTTTATTTGAAGATCCTTATTTTAGATTAGATGATGATTTTTTTAAAACAATTGATCCTAAAGAAAAATTATTTAAATCATATGCAACTAGAACTAAAATTTTAGAAAGCATAAATCCTAAGAATTTATATGAATTTTATTTAAAAAATATCAAAAATAATATCTTTTTTCCTTATGTTTTTGGTAATATTGAAGAAGAAAAAGCTAGTGCTTTATTTTCTAAATATACTAAAGAAAAAGTTAAAGTTAAATACCAAAATAATGTTTTAAAAGTGTTTAAAGGTGCAGAAAATATAAATATGACTAAAGAAATACCTTTTAATCAAAGTTTTGTATTCTTGAAATATAAAATAAAAAATCCTAAGAAATCTCTAGTAACTTATTATCGATTAATACCATTTTTATTAGATTCAAGAGGATCTAATTTGTTATTTAACAAACTACGTCATGAATTAAGTCTTGTTTATGAAGTTCGTTTAATTAATTATATTAAAAATGGCTTTTTTGTTATTGTTGGTGGTATTGATCCCAAAAATCATGATTTATTTGTTAAAAGTGTAAAAGAAATTTTAGATAGTTTAAAACAAATAGAAAATTTAAAAAAAGCTGTTGCCGCCATTAGAGAAGATTTAGAAATAAGTCTTTTGCAAAAAAAAGATAATGATTATTGTTATCAATATGATAAAAAAATTAGTCATGATTTAGGTAATTTTAGTATTATCACTTTTGCTAGAAAAATCAAAAACATTGATTTTCAAACATTACTTGCTGTTATTAATGATATTGAACTAGATGCTAATATATTTTATAGGGGGAATAAAAATGATTAAAGTTACTAAAAAACATTTAAAAAATGGTTTAACAGTAATAATGGTACCTGATCGTAGGCGTAAGTTCACTTATGCAGAAATTATGATAAAAAATGGTGGAGCTACAAGAAATGTTTTAGTTGCTGATAAAAATTATTTAATAAAACCTGGTACTTTTCATTTATTAGAACATAATATTATAGAAAACAGTAAAAAAGGCAACATGGATGCTTATTTTAGTAAAAATTATGTTTATTCTAATGGAACTACTGGTAGTTTTGAAACTTCTTTTTATATTGATGTGGTTAAAGATTTTTATAAATATTTTGAAGAACTAATTTATATGGTAAATAATCCTTTATTTAATGAAAATTTAGTTAAAATAAAAAAGCCTATTTATGAAGAAATAAATAGAAAAAACGATATTCATAATTATAAATATTATGAGCTTATTAATAAATGTGTATATAGTAATGATTATTTAAACACATTAGGCTCTAAAGAAGATTTAGAAAATATAACAAACGAAGATTTAAAATTTGTTCATGATGTTTTTTTCCAACCAAATAATCAAGTAATAATGATTAATGGTAATTTTTCTAAAAAGAAAGTTTTAGAAATTATTAATAATTTGTATTCTAATAGAATTATTAAATATAAAGTTTTAGATCCTAAAGAAAAAACAAAAGTAATAAAAAAATCAGCTAATTTAATTGAAAATAAGAATCGGGAATTATTTACTATCGTTTTTAAGATTCCGACTAAAAAAATAAGCAAAATAGATAAAATTAAATTAAATTATTATTTAAATATATTTTTAAATTATAATTTTGATGACGAATCTAAAAATTTTCATGAAGTTGTTGCTAAAAACTATTCATATACTAGTTTTGAAAAGAGTATTGATCGCCTTTTAAAAAATATAGTAACTTTAAAAATTACAATGCAAACAACTTATTTTAAAGAAATAAAAGAAATGATTTTAAAAACATTTAAAGAATTAAAATTAGCTAAAGAATATTTTGAACTTAGAAAAAAAGATATACTAGTAGACTATATTTGTCAAGAAAATGATGCAAAATATTTATTTAATACTTATTTAGATAGATATCTTAATTTTAATTATAATAAACAATTAGATGAAGAATTTATAAATAATTTAAACTATGAAGAATGCCTTGATTTACTTCGGGAAATTGACTTTAGTAACTATAGTGTAATAACCCAAAACAAAATGTAAATATATTTGTCAATTATTGATTATTTAATGTTGATTTAATATATTATAAATATATTATAGTGATATAATAAGTATAAGATGGGAGAGAAAAGAATGAAAAAGAAAATTGCTTACGTAGTAGGAGCAATAGTTGCATTATTAATTGTTATTGTAATTGTTTTGGTTTTAAATAATCAAAAATATGTTGTAACCTTTGATATGCAAAATGGGGAACCAAAGTTTGAACAACTTGTAAAAAGAGGAAATAGAGTTTATGAACCAAGCGATCCTAAGAGAAAAGATTATATTT
>ERZ824600.1218-NODE-1218-length-33026-cov-3.412908_pt1 | contig 33026 bp, 24 predicted proteins | sample MGYA00519933_ERZ824600 | MGnify/ENA primary metagenome ERZ824600 (study PRJEB31778, sample SAMEA3449178) | human gut metagenome | biome: human gut; feature: human-associated habitat; material: faeces | place: United Kingdom | collected 2010/2012 ... | reverse complement strand
ACCATCTCTCCCGGCATGATGTTTCCGGAATGCTGCAGCTTCAGCATCATCCAGATCGCCAGCGCGGTCAGGAACATGGCAACCAGTCCGACCAGCAGGGCGGCGAAGAACCCGCCCCATCCGGAATTTCCCCACACCACGCCGGTCCATCCGAACATGGTCACAAACGCAAAAATGGATTTCATGCTGATGAACTGGAAATCCGCGAATCCGGTATCCACATGTCCCATCGAATCGAACGTTCCGTCCGCCGCGACGTCGGGAGAGTCCACCCCGCTGATTTCAAACGAGGAGAACAGCAATGCAAACAGGAAAAAGACCGTCCCGCCGATTGCCGCGCACCAGTAGAGCGTCATTGCGATATCACCGGCAAGGAAGTTGCCGGCCGTCTGCACCATCTCCTGAATCATACCGCCTCCTTTTTTTCTGTTCTGTTTCAATGCCGAAACATAAAATACACCGCTCCGGTCAGGCAGAGGGCCGCCCAGATGTAGTCGAGCTTGAACCCCTCCTTCATGTACACGATCGAGAACGGCACAAACACCGAGAGCGTAATCACCTCCTGCATGATCTTGAGCTGCGCGAGTGTGAGTCCACCCGCATATCCGATCCGGTTCGCCGGAACCTGGATCAGATACTCGAACAGCGCGATTCCCCAGCTTACCAGCGCCGCAAGGTACCACGGCTTGCCCGACATATCCTTCAGGTGCCCGTACCATGCAAACGTCATAAACAAGTTGGAACAGATCAGCAGAAGTCCTGTGGTAACTATAACAGGCATGTTTACTTTTTCAACCCCTTTTGTTCCAGAAGATCCAAACTTATCAGCAGGTCGGATGCGCGGATCAGCGCCGGATCCTCCGTTTCCGACGGATTCCCATCCCGCTTCAGCTTCTCCACCGGCGCCTGGCGGCCCGGCGCGACCCGGATCTGCGGCTGACACGGTTCATAGCGCACCTCCTCCGCTCCTGCCGGCGGCTGCGGAACCAGCCATTTGCGGGAGGAGACCGTCACCTCTTTGCGTCCGAACGGTTTTCCGGCCGTCGGCTCTCCGATCCCGATCCCACGGTGCGAGGTCAGAAACCGGGCTGCCAGAATCTCTCCCGCACCCGCCGTCCCCGGCCCGATCAGCAGCACCGTGTGCAGCGGCGACGGCCGGAACAGCTCCCCGATCTCCTTCGGCCGACTGCTCCACTCTCCGGACGAACAGGACCGCAGATCCACAATCAGCCCCGGCGACTGTTCCGCCTCCCGGGCTGTCTTCCGCAGCAGCTCGAACGCGTTCCGGTCCAGCTCCGAAATACGCAGATACCAGATGCCGTTGCGCAGACGGAGCACGACCGGTTCCGCCGCAACGGGACGATTCTTCTTCTCGTCCTCCGGCTTTCCCCCCGCTCCGGTTCCCGACGAATCCACTTCCACGCCGCTCCGGAGAGCTTTCATCACGGCCGTCAGCGCTTTTTCCGCATCCTTCCCGGACACCATCCGGAGAAAATCCGGATACTCGCGGCCGAGCATCTCAAACAGCGATTGGAAATCGCGCAGAAAAACCGTCTGAAACTCCGTCTGGACATTTGAGGATTCCGTCTGCACCGTCTGAGAATCCGTTTTTTTCCCCGTCTGCTCCGGAGCGACTGCGTTCTCCTCCCCGAACAGGGAGAGCACCAGCAGAAGACCCAGCAGAACGGAGACCGCTTTCATCGGAGGAATCCCACTTTTTTCAGTTCAGTTTTGCCAGTTCGTCCTGAAGCGAAGCATCCGCCTCTTCGACCTTGCGGGTCTGTTCCACGCGGAACTCCTTCAGTTTCTGTGCGAGTTCCGCATTGGAAAGCGCCAAAATGGAAATCGCGAGCAGCGCCGCATTTTTCGCTCCGGCCTTTCCCGCCGTCACCGTGGCCACGGGAACTCCCGGCGGCATCTGCACCATCGCCAGCAGAGCGTCAAATCCATTGAACGGCTCGCAGGCCATCGGAATGCCGACAACCGGCAGAGTTGTATGCGCGGCAATGACTCCCGCAAGATGCGCGGCCATTCCGGCTGCACAGATAATCACCCGGTATCCATCCGCTTCCGCATTCTTTGCAAATTCGGCGGCGGCATCCGGCGTACGATGCGCGGAGATAACCCGCGCGGTGAATCCGACTCCGAAGCGGTTCAGTACATCGAACGCTCCTTTCAGAGAGATCAGATCGCTTTTGCTCCCCATAACGATCGCGATATCCGACATGGCGAGATCCTTTCTGTTGAAAAAAAGCGCGCCGCAAAACACGGCGCGCCGAAGTTCATGACAGGCAAACAGCTCAGTCGTTTGCCGGGTGGGAATTTCTCATTCTCACTTCGCCGTTTTCCCGTCTGGCAGCTTCCTTGACGGCGTTGATTTCCTTGAGGAAGTCGTCCGGAGCTGCGTCGAAGTTCGCCACAAGTTTTCCTTCTGCGATTTCCAGCAGAGCCACATCGAGGTGGTTCTCATCCTTGCAGCGCACCATCGGACGTGCTCCGTAAGCCAGTTCGTTCGCTCTTCTGGATGCGAGAAGAATGAGCGTTTTGGCATCCGGGACAACCTGTTTGGCGCGTTCCAGATATTCGTTGTTCATTTTTTCCGTCCTCCTGAAATCAGTAATCGATGACGTCGCGGTGACGGTCGATCGTCGACAGATCCCCGCTCATCACAATCTGATAATTGCGTTCAAAATCATGCACCGCGTCGAGGATATAGCGTTCCGCCAGCGGCACCCGCTTCGGATCCTTCTTCGCATCGCGGAGCATCAGCAGCGAGACCACCACAATCGTCTCATTCTCCACCAGATTTCTGGCGCGGAGGTCATGATACGCCGAATCCTTCTTCTCCGCCACAAACTGCACGGCGGCCTTCTGTTTTTCGAACATCTCCTCGACCATCTTCAGCAGACGGCAGTCAAGCCCTTCGCAGGAGACCCCCAGCAGTTCCGTAATCATCGGATCCAGCACCCGCTGCATGATTCCGCCGATCGCCGCAACAACCTGCAGCTGCGTGGTTCCCTCGTAAATATTGGTGATGCGCGCATCGCGGTAATACCGTTCCGCATCGAAGTCGTGCATATACCCCGTTCCGCCGTGGATCTGGATGCAGTCGTAGGCCACCTGGTTGGCGATCTCCGTCGAAAGCGCCTTGCACATCGGGGTGAGCGCCGCAGCGACCTTCGAATAGTACTTCGCCTTCTCGGAGCGTTCATCCAGTGCCATGTAGGAGTACCGCAGATCGACCATCCGGGTGGTCTCATACAGCAGGGTCCGGGCGGCGGTCACTTTGATCTTCATCTTCGCGAGCATCTCATAGATCGCCGGGAACTGGTCGATGCTCTGTTTGAACTGCACGCGCTCCGCCGCATACTTCCGGGCTTCGCGATAGGCGGCCTCCGCGATTCCGAGAGCCTGACCGCTGATCGCAACGCGAGCACCGTTCATCAGGCTCATCACATACTTCGTCAGACCGCGACGTTCCTGACCGCAGAGTTCCGCCGGAACGTTGTTGTACTGCAGCTCGGCGGTCGGCACGCCGTGGATGCCGAGCTTGTGCTCGATGCGGCGGACCTTCAGCTCCGGACACGCCTCGCAGATGAACATCGAAAGACCGCGTCCGTCGACCGTTCCCTCCTTCGAGCGGGCAAGAACCAGATGAATCTTCGAGCAGCCGTTGGTGATGAAGCGCTTCATGCCGTTGAGATACCACTTCCCATCCGATCCCTGCGTCGCTTTCAGGCGCACGGACTGAAGGTCGGAACCGGAATCCGGCTCCGTGAGGTCCATGGATCCGTCGGCCTCGCCGGACGCGAAGCGCGGCAGGTATTTCTGACGCTGTTCTTCGGAACCGAATTCGCAGATGGTCTCCGCGATGTCCTGCAGACCGATCAGGTTCTGCAGCGAGGCATCGGCGCGCGCGACCATTTCCGTCATCATCGTATAGATGGTGGTCGGGAAGTTGAGGCCGCCGTAACGACGGGGCAGCATCACGCCCATGACGCCGGCATCCTTGAGATCCTTGAGATTCTTGTCGGTCAGCGGATGGTACTTGACCACGCCGTCCTTGAAATAGGGACCTTCCTCGTCGACCTGGCGGGAGCGGGGCGCGATGCGTTCGCCGGTGATCTCTCCGATCACTTCCATGACCCGCTTGTAGTTATCCATCGCGTCTTCATAGTTCTCGGGGGCGTAGTCGAACTCTTCCGCCTGCTTGTAGTCATTTTCCCGAAGCGCGACGATCTCCTTCATTTCCAGATTCTTGAGCGTGAACATCAGATCCGGATTGTCTGTGAAAAAGTTGGACATTCTCTATTCTCCTCACGCTTTGGCTTTATACGCTTTGATCATCATCGGGATGACCTGGTTGAGATCCCCGACGATTCCGTAATGGGCGACCGAGAAAATCGGCGCGGCCGGATCCGTATTGATCGCAATGATCTTTTTGCTTTCGCTCATCCCGGCGCAGTGCTGAACGGAACCGCTGATGCCGCAGGCGATGTAGAGTTTCGGGCGAACCGTCACCCCGGTCTGTCCGACCTGGTGATCGTGATCGATCCAGCCGGCGTCGACCGCCGCGCGGGATGCGCCCACCTCTCCGCCGAGCACCTGAGCCAGTTCGCGGATCAGCTGGAAATTCTCCTTCGATCCGACGCCGTATCCGCCGGCCACAATGATCTGCGCGCCTTTGAGATTCACGGTCTTTTCCTGCCGGATGCGCTCGATCACCTTGACCACGGTCTCCTCCTCGGTCAGGGCCACGTTGACCCGGACGATCGTTCCCGTTGCCGCAGGGTTCGGCTCGGCCATCTTCATCACGCCTTCGCGGACGGTCACCATCTGCGGATCGTCCCACGTGTTGACAATGGTCGCAATAATGTTTCCGCCGAAGGCCGGACGGATCTGCATGAGTTTGTTCTTGTAGAATTTCTTGTTCACCTTGTCGTCGAAATCATCGATCCGCAGGTCGGTGCAGTCGGCGGTCAGTCCGGCGAGTTTTTCGGATGCGACGCGGGGAGCCAGTTCGCGTCCCTTCATCGTCGCGCCGAACAGCAGAATGTTCGGCTTGTGTTCGCGGATCAGGTCCATGATGACCCGGGCAAACGGGAGAACCGTAAACGGCTCCAGACGCGGATCATCGGCAAGATAAACGGTTTTGCATCCGTACTGGAACAGCGTGGCGCAGCAGCTTTCCACATTTGAACCGAGCAGAACGGCCTCCACATCGACTCCGAGCTTGGCGGCCAGCTCCGTCCCTTTGCTGACGAGCTCCAGACTGACGTCCGCGATCTTCCCGCCTTCCTGCTCAATAAAAACCCAGACATTTCCAATTTGTTCAGACATAGTGATCACCCTAATGTATGGTCTTCAATGAGTTCACGAATCAGATTCGAGACGCCCGTATCCGTCGCTTCGACCGCCTTGTAGTCTCCGGCGGTCAGCACCACGCTCTGAATCTGTTTGACCTTCGTCGGGGATCCGGCGAATCCGATGCGCTGAGGATCGGCCTCCACATCCGCGGCGCTCCACTCCTGAATCAGCAGTCCTTTTGCCGCCTGCGTCACAAGATCCTCCGCCACCGACTCCGACCCGATGTAGGTGCTTGTCTTGGAAGCGGTCAGTTCCGATTTCGTCCTGGCCTTCTTGTACTTCATGATGCGGATGGCGTTTTTCGGACGCGGCTCATTGGCGTCGATCACCGTGAACAGCGCCGGAGTCGGGGTTTCGAGCACTTCGTATCCGCCTTCGATCGCCCGGCGGGCCTTGACGGATTTTTCCGTCAGTTCCAGGACCTCTTCCACATAGGAGATTTGGGGAAGGTGCAGTTTTTCCGCGATCTGCGGGCCCACCTGAGCCGTATCGCCGTCGATGGCCTGGCGGCCGCAGAGAATCAGGTCATAGTGACCGATCTTCTGAGCGCATTTGCTCAGCGCGTAGCTGGTTGCGAGAGTATCGGCTCCGGCGAAAGCCCGGTCGGTCAGCAGCACGGCGTCATCCGCACCGCGGCAGAGGGCGTCGCGCAGGACTTCCGCGGCGGAGGGCGGTCCCATGGTCGCAACGGTGACTTTTGCCTGGTAACGGTCTTTCAGCTGAAGCGCCAGTTCCAGAGCATTCAGATCTTCCGGATTGAAGATTGCGGGAAGAGCCTGTCGATTGACAGTACCGTCCGCTTTCATTGCGTCTCCGGTAATGTTCTGGGTGTCCGGCACCTGCTTCACAAACACGATGATTGTGTAGCTCACGGGATACTCCTTTTTTCGTTAAATGGTTGACTCCGTCTCAGATCAGTCAAAATTTGAATCCTAACTTGATACTATAATCCTTTTTTTTCAAAAAACAAACTTCGGGAAGAAATATTTTCTCCTTCCCGCGCTCCGAAAAGATCTGCCGGGCGGGAGGATTCAGCAACTTTTCCTGTAAGCCTATTTGCAATCTTCCCGGTTCCGTGCTATGTTTTCCCTGCTGAAAACAGCATGCAAAAACCAACTCAACAACTCAGGAGGTTCTCTATGAAAAAAACGATCGCGGCATTTTTTGCCATCGGCATGATGACGGCGGCGCTTTCCGCGGCGGAAACCCAGGTCTACAACGCAAACTTCAAGACTCAGTCTGTCGCATGGTCCAAAAAGGCGGATGCGATGAAGGTGACAAGAGATGCTGCGCTGGTCGTGGATGTCGTCGGGCAGTCCCAGTCGATCCAGATCGGAACCAACGTTCCGGCCGGACTGGAAGCCGGAAACTACCGTCTTGACTGCACCATCACGCTCAGCCAGGCGGCGAAAACAAGAGTGTATCTGATCCGCAACGCGCCCAAGTGGAACTGGATCGCCGGAAAAACGGTCGACTTCAAAGCCGGCACGGCCACCAATGTCTCTATCCCGTTCACGCTGAAGGAAAAAGCGGACTATCCGATCCGCGCGGCCGGAATGGAAATTGCCCATCTCCCCGCCGGAACCAAGGTCACAATCAGCAACGTGAAGATTTTCCGGATCACTCCGTAATCGGAAATCATCTCCGAACGGGAAAAGGCGCGGCGCACAACGCTGCGCCTTTTTTATTGCTCCTGAAAACTGCGACGTTGACCAGACCATAAACCCGTCCGGACGATCCGGGCGGCCGGGATGAGAGAAAAGCCGCGTTCCGAAGGAAGGGTCATTCCGCACTCCTGCGGTCTGCCGGCTGGAACAGACAACCGGGCGCGGCTTCCCGATCACCGCTCTTTCATCGGAAGAGACAGATTTACTCCACAAGCGGAGCGAACAGCAGCTCTTCGGGATCGGCGGCGAGCGCGGCATTCCGAACATCATACCGGAAGCCTGCCCGCTGAAGGAGGTCGACCCGGAAGAGCTCTCCCTGTTTCAACTCATACGGCCGGTTCGGAAGCCGATCATTCCGAAGCGCCTTCCAGCTCCAGGCGGAGCGGGTTGCGGCGGGAGCGTAGAACGGTTTCCGCTCCGGAACGCCGCCGTTGACGGAGACATTGACGGCATAAGAGGTTCCTTTGTCAAACACGAACAGATAAAACCGTCCGCTTTTCGGGATCCGGAACACCAGACTCTGGCGTCCGTCCTTCTGCGGGGAGACCGAGGACGCGTAAATCACGTTCTTCCGGCTTTTTGCGGCGAGCGCGGCATTGCGGGAGTTGTCCGCCACGCAGAGAACCGGCCGGGAAAGACCGTTCTCCGCACGGACAAGAAAGACGGCTTTATGAATCCGCGCCTCCGTCATTTTCGACGGGTCGATCCGAACCAGCAGACTCACACTCTTTCCGGGTTCGATCGTCCCTTCCGACGGAGCGACGGACAGATACCCAGCTCCTTCGCTTTTCACGATCCGGAAACGCCCCCGGAATTCCGGACCGGCCCGGAGAGTGACGGTATCGGCAACCTTCTGTTCGTCAAATGTCAGGAAACTCTTCTCCGTCCGGAATCCGAGCGGCCGGAGCGGAAGTTCCCGAACGCACGGCGCACCGGGATCCGCCCGGTCCGTTTCCAGAAAGTTCGGAATCCGTTCCGCACTTCCCTTTCCCGGAGATTCCGCATCCAGAGAAAAGTCCCCCTCCCCGGGAGCGGAGAAACGGATCGTCGTCCAGCGCGAAGGTTTTCCGGTCTTTGCCATCCGGCCGAACTCCTCCTTCCAGGCGCTCCGTCCGGAGAACAGATTGCCGGAGAGATAAAGCGGATCTTCAAAAATCCGTTCGTGGAACGCGCTCCGGGCGGGGAGTGCGAAGAGATTGTTGATGAACACCGCCTTGATCCCCTCCTTTCCGGAGGCGTTGAACGAGCTGACGCCGCCGGAGTTTCCGGTGATGGTATTGTTGAAGAAGAAAATCCGTCCGACGCCGCACTTTCTGTTTCCGAAATTGTTTTTCAGAGCGACATTGGACTGGCCGAACACATCGCCGGGATGCGCAAAAAGATTCTCAAAAATATACGACGGACCTTTCAGGCAGGGCGCCGTGCTGACTCCGCAGAAAGTCTCTTCAATCCGGTTTCCGAACATGCGGCAGTTCATCTGTCCGCCGTCGAGTTCGATTCCGTCGTCATTGCAGAGCGCGAAAAAGTTTCCCTTGATTTCGGCGTCGCGGAAGAATCCGCCTTTTTCGAGTCCGTTTCCGCCGCCCTCGACCGCGTCGTTCCAGCGGGATCGGTCGCAGCCGACGAAATCGTTGTAGCGGAGCGCCAGCGACGCCGCCTGTTCGACATACACCGCATTCGGTCCCGCCGGATGCGAATAAAACCACGGATTCGTCGCCGCCGCCGGATCATGAATGAAATTCCGTTCCACAAGGAGATCCGACGCGCGCCGGATCCGGATGCCGGAGTGATAGTTGTACGCCCGGTTTTTCTCATTGAAATATTTTCCGTCCAGCTCAGGACGGCGGATTCCGATCCGCGCATAGCCGGCGATGTCGCAGTTCAGGATCTGAAGATGCTCTCCGCCTTCAATATGAATGCCGTGTTCGTTTTGATTTCCGCGGATTGTGAGGCCGTCGAGAATGACATACTTTGCGTTGTCGAGAAGAATCACCTCTTTTTTCCCCGGCAGACCGCGCAGGACAAATCCCGGTTCCGCGGTATAGCGGATGTAGCCGTCGGGCGCACCCTCCTCCTGAATGAGAAGATGTCCGTTGAAGTTGTTCCGGTTCAGCACAACGGTCTTTGCGATCGGAACGGAGGGTGACTTTGTACGGAAACGGAAATGGCGGATCTTCGTTGTTCCGGCGTCGGAAATCTCAAGTTTTCCCTCGTATTCGGTCCCTTCCCGGAGTTTGACGATGCTTCCGCGCGCCGCCTTTTCCGTCGGGACAAAGACAAGATCCAGAGCGGGCAGCCATTGTGTTTTTCCTTTTTCGCGGAAGAAAACAGCTCCCCGAAACTGCTCCTCGGACGATGCGGCAGGAGAATTCAGATAGATGCTGCAGACCTCGTATCCGGGAACAATCTCCAGTTCCGCAGTCACGGGAGGCGTTTTCTCCTCGAGTTTCAGATCGCGGAACACCGCCTCCGCTCCCACATTTTCCCGCGAATGAATGGTCCGCAGAAGGATCTGCACATCCCCGGATTCCTTTGTGCTGAACGCAACGGAAAGGGTCCGGCTGAACGCCGGATTGAGCGGAGAAGAAAAGCGGTGGATCTCCTTTTTCCCCCGGAAGAGTTTGACCGAAAGATACGCCATTGCGCCCCGGTCGCCGGAGACACGGGCGGAAAACACATACTCCTTTCCTTCCGGCAGCTTCAGCATCTTCTGATACGCCCCGTGCATTTTCCGCTCTGCGAGGACACGGATCCGGACGGCCCCCTTCTCTCTTTTTACGGAAGATTCCTCCGGCGAATCCAAATGCCATTTTCCGTTCAGGTGCGACTCCTCCGCAAATCCGGCAGCGGCGAACAGGCACACCCCCAGCATCAGTCCGCCAAAAGAAACCCCGTCATACCTCATCCGAAAACGCTCCTTTCCTTTGAAAACCATTCGACATTCCATGCTCCTCATTCTCATCGGGATCTGCAGATGAGAGATTACGGCCAGCGCTCCACATCATGCCAGAAATATGCGGCCTTCTGCGCCAGGGAAGAGGTTGTCTTCACCACATTCCGGATATACGAATCCCGCAGACGCCCGGTGTGAAGATCCAGATACGCGACGTTTGCCCCGAAATCGTGACGCCGGGCAAAATACGCACCATCTGTCATCGAGGTTCGGACGGCTGCGTATGTACCGTCCTCCTGGTTGATTGTTGTGACATCGCCGTTCAGAAAAAGCTTCGACGGATAACTGTACTGATAATATTCCTTGTACCGCCCTTTTTCCTGATCGGTCCGGATTTCCTCTCCGATGTAAAAATGGCCGGTGACATGTTTGTTCGTTGCATAGCTGTTGTTCGGCGCATTGTCGTTCGCCGCAAATTCTCCGTCTCCATCCCGGCGGCCCGACGGACAGAGGGCGACTTTGTCCATTTTATTCTTTGTATCCCAGCGGTTCGCCACATACGTTCCATTGAAATAAGGAACGTAGGTCTGGGAAGCATTGCTCTTTTCGGTCGGTCCGAATACAAACCGCGACATCGGCATAACCGCATCAGAAGCGATATTCTTCATGCTCCGGTTATCCTCCGCATACTGCGTCATCGCATATCCGATCTGCCGGAGATTGCTGAGACACGCACTCGAGCGGGCCCGCTCCCGCGCCCGGCTCAGCGCAGGCAGAAGAAGTCCGGCAAGGATTGCAAGAATCGCAACAACAACCAGAAGCTCTATCAAAGTAAAGTTTCTCTTTCCTTTTCCCATGAAAAAAATCTCCTTTGTTATGCCGTTTTCACGGTTGTGTTTTTGATTGCAAGGAAAAGACGGACCGCATGCGCCAGATCTTCCAGCGATTCTCTCAACGGCAGAGCGTCGTCGTTGATAATGCGACTGACACCGTCCTGAATCAGATCCATCAGCTCCGGCGAATCCAGATTGTATTCCGCGCTCATGCTGTTCATCTCCCTCAGAAACAGAATATCCCGCGGATCCGAAAGATCGATCGATTTCTGCGCGGAGCTTTTCCGGATCGGAATGCCGTATTTCTCCGCGGCAATATAATCCTGCACCTCCTCCGACAGCATGAAACGGAGAAACTCCAGAATCAGCTCCCGGTCCACACACTCCTTCCGCACGCAGATCAGATCCGTCGCCTGCGCCATCCGGTCGACTCCCCCGGGAATCCGCGGAAGCGGCAGAACACTCCAGTCGTTCATCCCCTCCGCACGGAGCGTGCAGAGAAACTCCCGCTCCGCCAGCACAAACGGCATCCGCCCCTCGCAAAACTCCCGCTTCCAGTCGCAGGCGGCGGCCTTCTCCGCAGAGAGCACGTTCCGCAGCTTCCTCACCTGTTCAATTCCGCGGACCGTTTCCGGAGAGTCGATCTGCACCGGATTCTCCGCAAACGGATCAATCAGCGTTCCGCCGCTGCGAAACACAAAGTTCATCCAGAAAAACGCTCCCGCGGAATAATTCAGGAGACGCTCTTTTGAAACCTTTCTGCTCAAACGGCCGAGAAGGTGCAGAAAATCATCAGACGTCCACTCTTCTGAAGGCACCTCCAGCCCGGATTCCGTCAGAAGCTGCGGATTGCAGAACATCACGCGCGGAGAAAAGATGAACGGAATGCCGCGAATGGAGCCGTCCGGCTCCAGAAAACTGCGGAACGGAGACTCGAAAAAAAGCGAACGGTCCGGAAACAGCTCCCGGAAATACGGCGTGAGATCCAGATACTCGCTCCGCCGCATCTGAAGAGGAATCGTCGTACGGATTTCAAACATTCCGCGCTGAAATTGTGTGCAGAACCGCAGATCCGGAAGACGTTTCTCCAGCAGCTTCCGAAATCCTTCCACCCATGGGAGATTCGGATTGAACACGACAAAATGATTCGGCATCAGCCGTTCCTTCCAGTCCGGCCGCACCACACTTCCCTGGCGGCTTACACAATGAAGAATTCCGGCTCCCGCAAGCGCATTCACCGCCTGAAGGATCATTGCAAAGGAGGCATCGACCGACTCCCCGAGTTTCCGTGCGGAGGGTATCGGGGATCCCGCCGGGTATTCCCCCGATTCGATCCGGTCAAGAAGATAATCGCGAACCTGTGAAATTTTATCCTTCATCTTCGTTTTCCTCCGTTGGGTTCATTATAGCACATCCTGCTGATTATATCAAGAGGTTCTTGTGATTTTTTCATGATTTTTCTCATTGTATTTTCGTAGAACCGATTCAAAAACCTGTGAGGGGATCGGAGGAATGGGAAAGAGGTTGTCCCGATGAAAAAACGATAGGAGTCTATTGATCCATTCAGAAAAATTCCCGTTCCGGCAAGATGGAAAAGAGGAGGCGCGAGAGAGGAAAAACGATGAAAAATTTCCCGGAGAACCCTTTCGGGAGTTGAAATTTCAAAGAAGAGATTCTATGTTACATTCTTTCAAATTCAGAGAGCGGAAAAGAAACCATGGGACAGATCACGCTGAAAAAACTGGCGGAACTTTCAGGACTCTCCATCCGGACGGTCAGCCGGGTTCTGAAAAACCAGGCGTATGTTGTGCCGGAGAAGAGGGAACTGGTTCTGAAACTGGCGGAACAGTATCACTATCTGCCGAATATGGCGGCACGCAATCTGCGTCTTCAGAAGAAAAGTTTTGTGGGGATTCTGTCGTCGAATTTCCAGACGGAGGTGTTTCTGCAGAAAGTGAACGATCTGGAGCGGAGACTCTTCTCGGCGGGCTACTATCCGATTCTCGGGCGGCCCGACCACTTCAGCACCGATTTCGGCAAGATGATGCGGGACTGGTCCGGCGTGATGGATTATGTGGTGGTCTTCGAGCTTCCGGATCGGCTTCCGGGAGGAAATCTTTCCGATTTTCCGCTGGACTTCATCTTTGTCGACCGGGAAGTTGAAAGCGATCACCATACGCTGCTGATCGACCGGGCAAGCGGAGTCTGTGAAGCGATCCGGCATCTGATCCGAAACGGCCGGAAACGGATTCTGCACTGCGGCGGGAATGAATCGCGGAAGAAGGGAATTCAGCGGGCATTCGACGAACTGGGAGCGGAATCGGGAGCGCAGCGGATGATTCTGGAAAGTCCTTCGGAATTCAGCGACGGCTACGCGCTCGGCCCCTCGATCCTCCGCCGGAAGCCCGACGCGGTGTTTTTCGACACCGACCGCATGGCCGCCGGATTTCTCAAATTCGCAATGGAACAGAAAATCGCGATTCCGCAGGAGATTGCGGTGGTGGGATTCGACGACGATCTGATCGGCCGGATGTCCGCCCCCTCGCTGAGTTCGGTTGCGCACCCGATCGCGGAAATCAACACGGAAATCGTCTCCATTCTGACCGGGGAACGGCAGGGAAAGATCCGGAAGGTCTTCCCGACCCGCTTCATCCCGCGGGAAAGCTGCTGACGGTTTTTCCCTCCGGAAAGCCCCGCCGAGACACCATTTTTCTGCTGAACCCTATTTGTAAAATAAGGACTTCCGGTGTATTTTAATATAATGTCAAAGTGCAAACTTGAAAAGAATGGGAGCTGATATGGCTGCTGAACTTGAAGATTTAATCGTCGGAGCTCTTTCCGGGGAAGACAACGAAATTCAACTGCTTTCCAACAAAATCAAAACATCCGATCTCCAGGAACTCCGAAACGCGCAGGCCAACTTCGATTCCATGCTTGACACCTGGGATGAAGCCGTATCCAGACAGGAATCCATGGCCCGGCTCTGCGTGGAACTGGCGGAACGGGACGCGCTGGAAGGACAAATCTTCCGCAACGCACTGCACAATGCGGTGAAACTGCTGCTCCCGCCGTATATCTCCAGCCAGACGGTGCTGAAGGCAATCGGAGCAAGAGATGCTGAAATTCCGGCTTCGGAGGTGGCATCCCGCCTGAAGAAACTGCAGAAGATCAAATCCGGATGTCTCGCGTATCTGTCGGATTCCAAGATCTGGGGGAAGGTGGTCTCCATCGACAAAGGAACGGCGACCCTCGGAATCAATTCGCTCGCGGCGGGCAATCTGCTCTCCCTTCCGATCAGCTCCGCCCTGGCGACGGCAGTGTTCTTCGATGCCAATCCGGAAATGTTCAATTCGCTGGTCCCTGACAGACACCGCCTCCCGGCGGCTCCGAAATACAAGGAGATCTTCTCCCGGAACGCGCTGACGGATCTTTCCGAAGCCCGTCTGAAAGAGATTCTGACCCGTCTTCTGGTTCCGGACTGCATGGCAATCGACGCCTTCCAGGTCTGGTGGAACGAGACGCCGCAGAGCACCGCGGTCCGCGGCAAACGCGCCCCGTGGGATGCAAGAAGCATTCTGGAACTCAGCACGCTGCTGACCCCGCTGGAAGCGGAAGGCGGCGTCAAACTCGGAAGCGAGGAGACCGCCAAGCTGGCCAGACTGTTCCAGCATCTCCGCGTGCCGATGGCGCCGAAGGATGTCACCATGCTGGGAGACTGCATCGCGATGCTTTCCGCCGTCAACCCCTCCCCGGTGCTGATGGAGATGTTCCCGCCGCTGCGCGGAAAGGCTCCGTTCTGGCCGGCGGATGTGGAAAAGGCGCAGGTCGGAAAGGATCTGGAGGTGTGGGGACATATCTCGATCAAACTGCTTCCGGCGTTTGTGAAGGCGGCGAAGGTGGTTTATACGGAACAGGAGCTGGCGCACCTGGGGTGCATTCTTCCGCTCCGCTGCCTGAATCTGCTGTTTGAATCGCTGGATCCGAAGACGGTGGCGGAGGCGATTGTGGCCCAGGAGAAGCTGTCGTCGGACATTCTGCTGTATCTCTGGAAGAACCGGACGAAGCTGCCGCGCAATCTGGTTTCGATTGTCGATATGGGACATGTTGCGGAGGCGATCTCCGCGGAAGGACTGCCGAAGGAGTGGGCCGCGGCGGAGCGGGAACTCAAACGCACGCTGTTCGAAAAGGCCGAATTCCAGAAGTTCCTCATCGACAATGCGGACGGCGACATTCCGTCGATCATCGACGCGCTGCAGCGGGTCCGCACCTTCCAGATGGGAGAGTGCCAGAGCATTCTGGTGAAGCTGGCCCGTCACTCCGACGAGCTGATGGCGCACATTGAAAACGAAGGCGGCAAGCGTCTGATGGGCGCCGGCGAGACCGGAGCTCCGGCCGCACAGCCGGACATCACCTCGCAGTCCTCCTTCACCAAGCTGACGAAGGAACTGGAGGATCTGATCACCGTTCAGATTCCGGAGAACGTCAAGGCGATCGAACACGCCCGCGGCTTCGGCGACTTCCGCGAAAACGCGGAATACGACGCGGCAAAGGAACGCAGACGGTTCCTCCACCGCCGCCGTGCCGAACTGGAAAACCTTGTGGGCACCATTCAGACCACCAACTTCAAGAACGTGAAAATCGGCGATCATGTTGTGCTCGGCTCGACCGTGACACTGGCGGATTCCACCGGGAAAACGACCGACTACTATGTGCTCGGCGCACTCGACGGCGATCCGGACAACAACCGCATCTCCTACAAGACCAAACTCGGCGAAATTCTGATGACGACGAAAGTGGGCGACACCGTCAAACTTCCGGGTCTCGGCGATCGGACCGTCAAAGCGGTCTCTCCGCTTCCGGAAGCCATGCGCAAAGAGCTCGCCGAAGAGGCCTGAACCGGTCATGCCGGACTACCGGACCGTTCCAGCGAACACCCATCGGCAGTTCCGGCGGATCCGCCGTCCCCGTCGTTTTCACCGGACGGAGCGGCGCCTTCCTTCCGGTCTTCTTCTGAAGGAGTATGAATTTCTTTCGGAGGACCGGAAGGGGAAAACCCTTCTTTTTTTCACCGATCTCCATCTCCGCTTCTCCCTGACGCGGAACCTCTTCGGAGGAGGCGGACCACCCTTCTGGCGAGGAAGCGGATGGATCGCATCGGCGCTCCGGGAAGCGACGGAGATGCTCCATCCGGATTATCTTCTGTTCGGCGGCGATCTGGTCACCTATACCGAGTGTTATCCCGCGGCGATGCGGATGATGGCTGAACTTCGTGCGCCGGGCGGCTGCTTCGCCGTTCCGGGAAACTGGGACAAGCGGCGGCGCAGATGGCTGCCGTTCCGGGAAATCGAACGCCGGTACGAGCAGGCCGGATGGCGCCTCCTGGTCAATGAAGAGGTCCGGGACGATGCTCTGCTGATCTATGGAACGGACGATTACAAGATCGGCATTCCGCGCGTTTACGACACCCGGGCAAAAACCGGGTTCCGGGTCCTCCTCTCGCACAATCCCGACACGGTGGCGGAACTGCCGGAAGAGGAGATCGGACCATTCGATCTGGCGCTCTGCGGACATACCCATGGCGGACAGATCCGTCTGCCGGGCTTCGGCGCGCTCCGCGCCTCCTCCCGCTACTGGAAACGCTTCGAATACGGGTTTTATGAGAGAAAAGGGGGGAACACCGCCATGATCGTCTCCTCCGGGATCGGAGCGACATGGATCCCGGTCCGCATCCACTGTCCGCCGGAAGCGGTGCTTGTCCGCTTCTGAGCGCGGGAACTCCTTTCCCGGAAACGACCTTTTATTTCTCCACAGGCGTAAAGATCAGCCGGTAGTGATCGGAGCGGGTTTTCAGCAGAATCCTTGTCAGGGAAAACCGCCCGAAGTCGGGATTGTTCTTGTCGGCAAGCACCGGAAGTTTCCGGCAGGAGACGAATTCGATCTCTTCCAAAGAGAGAAGCACGCCGCCGAGACGGATCGTATTTCCGTCCGCGACCGGCGTTTCCGGCGTCATCAGATTGAGGAAAATCTCCTTTTTCCCCGCCTCTCCGCTTCGGCGGATCGAATCCTCCACCACGACTTTGTCCGCCGAGAAATCCATCGTTCTTGTCAACATCTGCACGCCCGCTTCCGGCGGATAGGCGTCGGAGAGGTCGCAGGAAAGAATCCAGGAGTTTTTTCTCTTCCGGGGTTCCGGCAGCCGGGCGCGGAACCCGCTTCCCTCCTGCTGTTCCACGGAACCGAAGACCGGGGCGTTGTGTCCGCTTCCGCGCGTATACCACAGCGTGTAGCGCTCAGAAGAGAAGTTGCGTTTGGAATAGGTGCCGCAGCCGGCGTCGACAATGATCGGCGTTTTGCCGCGATAGAGGAAAAACTGACCGAGATCGTTGTGATTGTGCGGTTCCGCGTTGTATCCGGCCTTCAGAGCGGCGGAGAAGCCGGATGTCCGCAGAATGGCAAGACGGTCGGGGAAAAATGAAACCGGCGGCAGATCCTCCGGATCGCCGGAGATCCGGTCGGGATAGTCGAACAGAGCGGTCAGGGTCTCGGCAAGTTCATCGCCGCACCAGCGCTGGATGGAGAGCGTTTTCCCACGCCCGAAGGCGGTCAGAGCGGAAGAGTGAATCGCAGCGCCGCAGGGAACGACAATGGAGAGCTGAGGCGCACGAGGCGACCCGTCGGCATAGGCGAGCTGTTCGCCGCCGATCCGGACCTTGGCGATGAATTCGAAAATCGCCCGGTTTTTCGGGTCGGCATAGAAGGATTTCATGGAGGAGGGAACGATTTTTTCCAGGAGAGCGGTTGTTTTGAAGAGCATTCCGCCGGCTTTGTTGTAGTAGCTGGAGCCCTCTTCGCAGTACCCGTCGTCGCTGTACAGCGAGGCGAAACGGGAGACGGGGCGGAGGAAAATGCGGATGATCCGCGCCAGCTCCCGCGGATCGCGTTCCAGACAGACTGCGGTCAGAAGGATGTTGTAACAGCACCACGGTGTCCAGTTGTTGGGTTTTTCCGCGTCGAACCAGTGATTCAGCGGCCGGGTCACGGGATCGAGGACGTTCCGGACGGTCCGGGAGAGAGTCTCCTCGCGGAGACGGTCCGAAAAACCGGGCCAGACCTCGTCGAACAGCTCCCCGAGAAGATTGACCGCCAGTCCGATCTGCGCCCCCGTTTCCGAAGCGAAGAGATCCGACTGGCAGTTCGGCCCGGGCAGCGTTCCGTTCCAGACCGCATGCGCCGGCATGCACCACGAGCGCTCCTCCAGAATCGCCGTCAGATAATCCAGGACCGGCATCAGCCACCGTTCGCGGTCCCCGGAAAGACAGAGCGCCAGCACCAGAGTTCCCATCCGGTTCCGCCGTCCGAAATACCCGCGTTCATAGCGGCTTCGGTTTCCGTTGACGGCGAATTCACAATATCCGGAAAGGAGCAGACGCTGAGGCGGCAGAGTCCGGATCTTCTCCGCCTCCGCCATCAGATCCGCGACAAGGGAGGTTCTGTTTTCCTTCCTCTTGATCTTCTCCCATGCCTCCCGGTCCGAAAATGGCGGGAAGAGCTGATGGACAAAGGCTCCCGATTCGATGGTTTTGTAAAAGTCCTCCGGAAGAAAGGACTCCATATAAAGATCCTGCTGATTCATCGCAATGCTCCTTTCCGGCAGCCGGTCCCGAAGAGAGAGGAAGGCCGCCGCTGCCCCTTTTATTTTTTTCAAAAGCTATATTTCATGGTAAAATATAGCTTGCGGGAAAAAAATTCAAGTCCCGTTTCCCTTTTCCGGGCGAAAAGAGAGAGAACGGGAGAAGAGGAGGAGAACGAAAGGCGAAACGAAAAATTGACGGATCCATTTGTTAAATCGGCATTGCGGCGTTATATTAAACGACGATAACTTTTTCCAAGGAGAAAAACTATGGATCACAAAAACGAGATTTTAAGACTTCTGCGCGAAGACGGCCGACTCTCCAACGAGGAAATCGCGGAACGGATCGGCATCTCGGGAAAGACGGTCGAAAACACCATCAGGAAACTGGAGAAAAGCGGAATTCTTGTCGGGTTTCGAGCGTTGTTTGACGATTCCGTTCTCCCGGAAAATGCCGTGAAAGCCATCATCGAAGTGAAAGTCAAACCGGAACGCAACGGCGGATTCGACCGGGTTGCCAAACGGATCAGCAAATTTTCGAAAGTGGAAAACCTGTATCTGATGTCCTCCGGGGTGTTCGACCTGATGATCGAGGTCCGCGGAGAGACGCTGAACGATGTTGCGGAATTTGTGTCCAGCAAACTTGCGCCGATGGAGGGCGTCGTCTCCACCTCCACCCATTTCATCCTGAAGAAATACAAAGAATCCGGAAAGCTGTTTGAAAATGAAGAAGAACATGAACGACTCCAAGTCTCCCCGTAGTCTGAAATCCAAACTCGCTCAGCATATTGTCACCCTCCCGAAAAGCGGGATCCGCGACTTTTTCGAACTGGTCAACACGATGGACGATGTGATCTCCCTCGGAATCGGAGAACCGGATTTCGTCACACCGTGGACAATCCGGGAGGGGTCGATCTACTCTCTGGAGCGCGGCCATACGAGCTACACCTCCAATCTGGGTCTGCTCTCTCTGCGCAAGGCCATCTGCGACTATGTGGCGGAAAATTACAAGGTGGAGTATGACCCGGTGCATGAATGCATCGTCACGGTCGGCGTCAGCGAGGCGCTGGACCTGGCGATCCGCGCGATCACGGATCCGGGCGACGAAATCATCTACAACGAACCCTGCTATGTCTCCTACTACTCCGAAATCCGGATGGCGCACGGCATTCCCGTCCCTGTTCCGACCTACGAAAAGAATAATTTTGCGCTGGATCCCGCCGATCTGGAAAAGGCCGTCACACCGAAAACCAAGGCCATTCTCCTGAACTTTCCGTGCAACCCGACCGGCGCAACTCTCGATATGAACCAGCTGGAGGCCATTGCCGAAATCGCCCGGAAACATGATCTGATCGTTCTGACCGACCTGATCTATTCCGAACTGACCTACTCCGGACACATTCTCCCCGCGATCTCCTCGCTGCCGGGCATGAAGGAGCGGACCATCTTTCTGCACGGATTCTCCAAGGCGTTCGCGATGACCGGTTTCCGGATCGGCTACGCCTGCGGACCGTTTGAAATCATCGACACGATGATGAAGGTGCATCAGTACTCCATGCTCTGCGCCCCGATCACCGCGCAGGAGGCCGCGGAAGAGGCGCTCCGCAACGGAAAACGGGATATGGAAACCATGCGGAAAGAGTATATGAACCGCCGGAACGTGATTGTCAAGGGATTCAACCGGATGGGACTTCCCTGCTTCATGCCGGAAGGGGCCTTCTATGCGTTCCCGAACATCACGTCGACCGGGCTTTCCTCGACGGAGTTTGCCAGACGGCTCCTGATGGAGCAGCGCGTGGCGGTGGTGCCGGGCAATGCGTTCGGAGCGTCCGGAGAGGGATATGTCCGCTGTTCGTATGCCACGTCGATGGAAAAGATCCGCGAAGCGCTGAAGCGGATCGAAGCTTTTCTGAAAAGTCTGAAAAAAGTCTCATAAACGGAGGATGCCGTCCATGGAAAAGACCACTGAACCGCACCGGAACCGATTCCCGGGAAAAGGGATTCTTCTGCTTCTGCTGTTTCTGCCGCTGTTTGCGGGAGCGGCGGGAAAGAGCGTGGATTTCCGGGCGGGAACGATTCTCTCCGCGGAAGTTTCCACAAAAAAGCCCGCCATTGCATCCGACAAGGGGAAGGATATTCCAAACGGAGTGTGGGCGGAAGTGGTCGTCAAGCTTCATCCGGGGCGCTCCATCGGCGTGTATGACTATGTGCTGCAGTCCGGGGATCAGGAGTTTCCCTGCCGGGCAATCGCGCTGAACAGCGAACCGTACGACGCATCCCGCTGGGAGATCCGCGATGCGGGAGATTCGAAATGCCGTCTTCTCTTCCAGACGGCGCGTCCGGAGGAGGGAAAGGAGTTCGAATACCGTCTGACGGTCAAGCTGATCGACAGCGACTCGAATCCGCCGCCCCTGCTGTTCCGGAACCGGGAAAAGGAAGCCTTCACCGATCCGGCCGCCATTCCGGAAACCGGTCAGCTGGAAGAGAAACCGGCCGGGAAACCGGAAGCAAAGAAATAAACCGGGCGGTCCTTCTCCGTGTTTCACTTCCGCTCAACGCTGTTTCTGGAATCGTTTCTTCTGGGAGGATTCACGCATCTGATCGGGACCTCCCTGTTTCAGAGCATCATGTCGTCGACCGGAGGGAAGGAGTTTATTCTTGCGGCCATTGCGGCGCCGATTCTTCTGATTTCGGCGTTCATCTCCCTTCTTCCGGTGCTGCCGCACAGACGGAAGGACTGCTTTGAACCGCTTTATCTTTTTGCCGCGGCGGCGGTGACGGTTTTCATTCTGGTTCTTCTTCTGGGGACCTCGATCCTGTTTTCCTTTGATCTGCGGAAAAACCTCATCCGGGAGGCCTCTGGGGAGCTGCTGTTCGGGATCTACCTGATTACGACGGTCTCCTCGGGCGTGGCGTTCGGGATTCTCTACGGGACCTTTTTCTGCCGGGCAAAACATCTGGAGGAGAACCGCACGCATGTTTTCGGAGTCCTCTGCGGGATCTGCGCGGGAGGAGGAGTGTTCCTGCTTCTCGCCGCTCTTCATGCAACGATGATGACGATTTTGAAAACAACGTTTTTTTCCGCCGCGTTGTTTCTGTTCTGCAATCTGTGCAGTGCGCTGTCCGCGCTTCCGGTTGCCAGGAGAAAACGGATTGCGCTGTTTCTGGTGTTTCTCGGGGGCGGGATTCTGTTTTTTCAGGAGACGCTGCTGTTTGCGGAACAGCGTCTGAAACCGTTCTCGCGCATCTCCCTGAACGCGCCGACCGGCCGCTATGAATTCAGCACTTTCGGTATTTTCCACAACGGAAAACTCTGGAGAAAGAAAAACTCCACACCGGAAAGTGAGAAATTGAACGTGCTGTTTCCCGTTCTGCAGAAGAGCCGCACTTCTCAGAAAGTGGCGGTCATCAGCAGTCTGAACACCTGGCTTCTGTATGCGCTCCGGAGCATGCCGAATGTGGAATCGGTGGATGTCTGTCTTCCGGATCCGGTGCTGCTGTCTGCGGCATCCGCACTGAACACGCAGCGGGACAAACTGCATTTTCATCTTCACGACCCCATGCGCTATTTCGCCGGGAGAAAGGGGACGTATGATCTGTTCCTGATCGGAATTACCGATATCTACTCTCTCGGGATGCACCGCTACCATACGGCCGAAATGATCGAAACGGCGCGCCGGAGTCTGAAACCGGACGGCGTTTTTGCCATTCTGCTTCCGGAGCCGGAAGGGTATGCGCAGGAGGCGGTTGAAGAGCTCCAGGCGAGCATCATCGCCACCGTGAAGCGGGTGTTTCCGAATGTGCTGTTCGCGGCGGGAAGAAGCGATATTCTTCTGGCGTCGACCCGGAAGGCGCTGACGCTTTCACCGGAAATTCTTGCAGAGCGGGCCCGGGAACTTTTCGGGAACTCTCTGCGCATTCCGCCCGGACTCTTTCTTGCGACAGGCAATCTTCTGTTCGATCCGGCGGAAACAGAGAAGATTCTCGCGCTTTCCAAGACGAAGACGGGAAACCGGGCGTTTTATCCGGAGACGGTTCTTCTGTCGTGGAAAAACAGTCCGTTTCTCTCATCGCCCCTGTTTCAGCACATTCTTTCCGTTCACCGGTTCTGCACGGATCACGCGCTTCTTCTGCTGTTCTGTCTTGCGGGGTTCTATCTTCCGCTGCGCTACCTGCGATCCAGCAGCGTGGACCGCCGGGGGTTGTTCCTCTCCTTTGAAAACGGATTCTACACGCTCGGGACATTGGCGATGATTCTTTATCTTCTGCAGATCCGCACAGGAACGCTGTACGGGAGTCTTCCTCTTCTGATGGTTCTGCTGGCCGGAGGAGGGATCACCGGGGCGCTGCTTTCCCGCTGGAAAACCATCTCGCGTCCTCTTTACCTTCTGGCGGCGCTGCTTCCGCCTGCGGTCGCGCTCTTTCTGATTCTTCCGAAGGAGTCGCCGACGATCAGCATGATGTGCGCCATTTTCGCCACGGGACTCTTTTCCGGCTACGCCTACTTTCATGTCCGGGAGCTTTGCGGGGAACGGGAATACGCGAATTTTCTTCCTTCGATGCTGCTTCTGGGCGGAGGAGTCGGCTTTCTGATTGCGGCGTTTCTACTTCTTCCCTCGTCCTCCGGCGGACTTCTTCTGTGCGTCGTTCTTCTGGCGGCGACCCGGGCGACCCGGGCCGTCCGGGGATGATTATTCGACCGATTTCAGCGTCACATGCGGCATCCGTCCGTAGATGTGGAAGAACAGATCCCGCGCCTCCTCCGAACAGGGATTCCGATTCAGCGAGTGTTTGAGTTCGACAGCCGCCTTCTCTTTCTCCCGTGCGGCCCAGGCGCGTTTCGCCCGCGACAGATATCTGAGTCCTTCCAGCTTGTCGTCAAAATTGACGACCCGGAAAACAAGGTACTTCGCCCCGAGATCCGACAGATCCTCCGGCGGAGGAACCGGATAGAAATCCGTCATATGATTGGTCTCATAATGCATCCGGTACGCCGGAGAACGACGCGAGATATGAACCGCGTTCGCAATATACGCACTCGAATACGGATGCAGCGGCCCGAGCGTTCCCTGGTCGTACAGCAGATATTTCGCCCCGTAGCGGGAACAGAACTCGCTCAGCGTCCGCTCGTCTCCGTGATAAAGAATCTTCAAATACTCCTCCACCGGACGGCGGATCGGCTCCATTCCGAACTGCGGCTGGAGCACCAGATTCGTTCCGCAGTACGCCATCAGCATCGGACCGACCGTGAAGTTGGCGACAACGGTTTGTCCGCGCATATCCTCGCGCCGGAACCAGTCGATCAGCTCGGAGGTCTTCCGCAGATAGATGTCCGCGCTGTACGACCTCCTCCGTCCGCCGAGCGCCGCATACAGCTCCACAAGAATCGAAAACACGATCAGGCACACCAGAAGGATCCGGAAACCGCAGGCCGTTCTGCGCCGCTGCGGATACCCGGTCCTCAGCGCATGCAGCACCGCCTGCGCCGAAAGCGGCAGCGCCAGCGCCAGAAACACGATCACAAACTCATGATAGCGGACAATATACACAAATCCGATCAGGAACCCCAGCAGAAACAGATCCGGCTGCGCCGACCGCGGCAGATCCCGCAGCAGAGCCGTCCGCACCGGCGTGAACAGACCGCCCGCCAGCAGCATCAGAAACAGAACCGAAAGAGTGACCGGAGCGTAATTCCAGATCTGACGGAGCAATGACGGAGCGTCTTTTGAACTCAAAAACGGCAGTGACCCCAGTGACGGGAAAAAACTGACGGCAATTTCCCACGTTGCCGAATGCATGGAGGGCGTCCACATCATCCGGGCGTCATAACTCAATTTTGACGGATCGACCGGTTTGACATTTTTGAATTTCCACTTTGCCTTCATCGTCTCGGAAAAATGGCTGTAGTTGGCCCGGTAGCCGGGGTTGTCCACAAACAGCGCATGGAATCCCCAGAGACACCCGAGCGCAACAACAAACAGCAGAATGCGCTTCCGAAACGGCATCCCCCTCCCGTCGTCCCGTCCGCCGCGGCTCCACAGCATCACCATCAGCAGCGGCAGCAGAATGCAGAAAAACGGCGACATAATCAGTCCGTACGTCACATTGAACGGCACAAACAGCGCATTCAGCGCAATCGCCAGCACAATCACAATCCAGACCGTTCTGCGTTTGCGGACCGGCACCCCTCCGCAGAGAACGCGCAGAATCTCGAATCCCGCCCATCCGGCGAACAGCAGCTGACTCAGATCCCACGCGGTAAAACAGCCGAAAACCGCGACAAACAGCAGCGGCAGCTTCCATCGGCGCGGATTCCCGTAATACGACTGCACCAGCACCATGCTCAGCAGAATCAGCGGGATGCAGAGATCCCCCCGGACAATATCCTGTCCGGTCGCCCGCGCAATCGCCGCCACCGACACCGCATGGATCATTCCGCCCGAGAACGCCAGAAACAGCGGCGTCCGCAACGACACCAGCCAGAGAAAGATCAGCCCCGGAATCAGCGCGGTCCACAACCGCACATTCCACGCGCAGTATGCCGCGAACGCCGGATCATCCTGATACCGCAGCTCCTCCGGCGACGGCTTCTCCGGCGGGAACACCGCACACCACACCCGGTACCCCCATCCGAGCACCCACTCCAGCGTCATGTTCATCTGCGCATACGGCGGCACCTCCGGCAGATACGCCAGACGCGGATCCCGCGCCGGCACCCCCTTCCCGTCCGCCACATCCTTCGCATACGCAAACATCATCGCGCTCTCGATCGTATACGGCATGAAATTCGGCCGCTTCAGCGGAAGCGCATCCCGGAAATCCCCGAAATAGAGCGCCTTCGCATCTCCGATCACCTCCGCGACCCGCGCCGCCTCCATGTTGTAGTGACACGTCTTCAGCAGAAACGACACCGCCACGCAGACCAGAAACAACAGCACACAAAGCGCCTTTCGCCTTCCGGAACGCTCCATCAGAAACTTCTCCTCAGATGCGAAGACTGGATTCCGAGCTCCTCCCGGTATTTTGCCACCGTCCTCCGTGCCACATCCAGCCCTCGCTCCTTCAGCAGCGCCGTCAGCTTGCTGTCGGAAAGCGGCGATGCCGGATTCTCCCGGTCGACCAGATCGCGGATGATCTCCTTGACCCCCCGCGACGAAATCTCCTCCCCTTGTTTCGACTGGAATCCCCCCGTGAAGAAGTACTTGAATTCAAACACCCCCCGCGGCGTCTGGATATACTTGTTTGCAATCGCCCGGCTGATCGTCGTTTCATGAAGCCCGAGCTTGTCCGCCACCTGCTGCATCGTCATCGGCTTCAGGTATTCGACCCCCTTTGCAAAGAAATCGTGCTGCGCAGCCACAATGACATCCGCAATTCTCTTGATCGTTTTCTGCCTCTGTTCGAGCGACTTCATCAATCCGTTTCCGCTCGTGATCTTCGCCCGGATGTACGAGCGGACATCCTCCGGCGTATTCGGATCCTCCAGAAGTTTCAGATAATACTTTGAAATGCGCAGATGCGGAATATGCGAATCATCGGCAACGACCTTGTATTCCCCGCCGTCCTTCTCCACACTGACCTCCGGCACCAGATACACCGGATGGACATCCGAAATCAGATTCCCGGGACACGGATTGAGCTTCTTGATCTCCGCCAGATCGGCATACAGTCTTTCCAGCGGGATCCCCATCGTCCGCGCGAGCTGCGGGAGCTTGTTCCGCGCGATCTCGTCCAGATGGTTTTTCACGAGCTCTTCCAGCTCCGGCGTGTTTTTTCCGAGGCGCTTCAGCTGAATGAGCAGGCACTCCCGGAGATCGCGGGCGCCGATTCCGGGCGGATCGAACGTCTGCACCAGCCGGATCGCCTCCTCCGCCTTCTCCAGGGAGCAACCGGCGCCGGTTGCGATATCCGCCGGATGCGTCTTCAGATATCCCGACTCATCAATTCCGCCGATCACCGTTTCGGCGATCCGGAAGAGTTCCGGCGACGCATCCGAACAGCGCAGCTGCTCCAGGAGCTGTTCCTGCATGGAGACCTCGTCGGCGATGGAATTGAACAGATAGGCCTGGCGCTCCTCCTCATCCTCCGGATCGTATCCGGAAGGGAGCGCCGCTTCGGCGGGAGAGGCATAGCCGCTGGCGGTAAGCTGGAGGATTTTTGCGAGTTCCTCCTCCATATCATCCCGCTCGGAACCGAGTTCGGGAGCATCCTCTTCGGCGGGAGCGGAGGGTTCGGGTTCCGGCTCGGATTCCGGTTCGGCGACCTCCAGAATCGGATTGGTGTTCAGCTCCTGATTCACCTTCTGCTGGAGCTCCAGAACCGGAGCATAGAGGATGTCCAGAGACTGCAGCTGCTGAGGAGTGAGAGTCTGCTCCTGTCTCAGCTCATTTCCCTGTATCATTCCCTGGGCTGCTTCCGCCATTGTACTCCGCAAGTTGCAATAAAAATTTAATTTTTTTGATTTTTCATTTTAAATATAACGCATGAAACGGTATAATAAAAGTCCACAAAGATTTTTTTGAAGGATTTTAAAAATGCAGCATCTTTTCGGCCTGACGAACCTGGGCAGCGGGAGCTCGGGCAATGCGACAGTGATTCATACACCGGACGGAGCGATTCTAGTGGATGCCGGATTTTCGGGAAAGGAGCTCTGCGCCCGTCTGGAGGCGGTGTCGGTCAAACCGGAGGAGATCCGGGCGATTCTGGTCTCGCACGAGCATACCGATCACACGAAGGGGGTCCGGATCTTTGCGGACGCGTACCGGATTCCCTGCTATGCGACGGCGACGGTCTGCCGGTCGCTGCAGAGCCGGAACCGGATCGGTTCGCAGCGGATGGTCTTTACCGCGGGGACCCCGTTTCCGCTCTGCGGAATCACCGTGGAGCCGTTCACGGTTCCGCATGATGCGACGGAGACGGTGGCGTTCAACTTTCTGTTCGGGAAGAACAAGATTTCGGTTGTGACGGATCTCGGGCACCTCGCGGAATCCGTCAAACAGAAACTGACGGGATCGGATGCGCTTCTTCTGGAATCGAATCACGATCTGAAAATGCTTGCGGAATCGGATCGTCCGCTTCGGCTCAAGCGCCGGATCATGAACCGGTACGGCCACCTCAGCAACAAGGAGACGATGGAGGCGCTCGGCTCCATCCTCTCGGAGAACACCCGCTTCCTGCTGTTCGGCCACCTGAGCTCCGAATGCAACGACTGCAGAATTGTAAGCGCAATGGCGGAAGAACGACTTGATTATCTTGCAAGATGTGATATTATACATCGTGTCGCAAAAGCATCACAACCAACTGAAACATTCTGGGTTGTCTGACGATGGATGAAGAAGAAAAAAGTCTGACGGAATGGATCGCCGGCGCGGAGACCGCCGGGGGGATTTTGAAAATGAGTTGTCCGTCATGTGGACAGCATTTTGATGTGACGGATATTCCTGTTTTTTCGACGTTTGTGTGCCCGGTCTGCTCCGCCCCGGTCGTCCGTCCGCTGTGGGTGGACACCTTCCGGCTGGACGAGCCGATCGAGGAGTCATCCGGAGTCGTCACGCAGGCAAATGCGGTGGATCTTTCGCTGGAGCGCGTGGTGACGCTTCATTTTCTGAATCCGCCGTTTGCGGCATCGGAGGAACGCTGCCGGCAGTTTGTCGACATCGGCCGGACACTGGCATTGCTGAACAATCCGTCGATTGTGACGGTTTTCAATATCGGAGTCATCGGAGCGATCCCCTTTCTGGTGACGCCCGATCTGAAAGGAAAAACTCTTCAGGACCATCTGCTTGCATCGGAAGGAGTGGTTCCGCTGGAGACCGCCTGCGACTGGATTGCGGCAATCGCTTCCGGACTCGACGCCGCACTCGAACGCGGTCTTTTCCACGGGGAAATCAACACGACCAACCTTATTCTGGATGAACAGACCGGGAAGCCCCGTCTGATCCACTTCGGGCTGTATGAGCTGCTGCAGGACGCCGGCTATATGAATGTGAATCTGTTTTCCGCGCCGGAGACTGCGGAAAAAGGGGTGGTCAATGAGAAGAGCGATGTCTACTCCCTCGGCGCCCTGTTCTATTATCTTCTGACCGGGACCGATATTCCGTCCGATGAGGAAAACGGCCGCCGAATCGTTCACAATCACTGGATCGCGAAAATGGTGAATGATTCGATTTCGGATCTGATCTGCAAAATGGTCAGTCCCGATCCGGCGGAACGGCCCGACTATCCGAATATCCTTGCGACGGTCAACGCCCGGCTCCAGCATATTCAATACGTCCGGGAAAAACTGAAACGAATCGCCAGGAAGAAAACCTGAAAGAACAGCGAATGAAAATACAGACGAAAATTCTTGTTTCCCTTGGCGGAGCCGCCGTCTTCGCCAGTTTTCTGGTTTTTGCTTTGTTTTACTGGAAGACGAATTCCTATCTGCGGGAAAACGCCGTCTATACCAATCATCTTCTGGAGGAGGTCTCCCAGGAGCGGCAGCGCTCCGATTCGATGGTTCATGCCGTCCAGCTGGAAAGTCTGCTTCATTCAATGTTTCAGGATCTGGAAATTCTGAATCTCTTCATGTTGGAGGCGAATCGCGGGAAGAGCGGAGAAGAGGGCATTCCTCCGCTGATGAGCGCATTGGAACAGCTTGCGCGGGAAAAGGGGTTTCCCGAAGGACGGTATCTGCCGCCGGAAGTGGAGAGCATCGTCACCATCACGGAAGACCAGGGCAACATCCGCAACGAGAGCTGCTCGGAAACCAATCATTATACGACAGATACTGTCATACCGAAAGAGCTGCAGAACTTCCGGAAGAACTTTTTTCAGACCTCCTCCATGCTGGTTGTCCCGCCGGGAGAGACAGGGTATCTGTGGGCGGCCTCGGGCCGTTTTTCCACACGGTATCAGCTGGCGGCCTACAAGATCAATGTGAAACGTCTTCTGAGCCGATTTGCCCGTCCGGACATTTCGAGTCTTTTCTTTCTGATGCATGGGCACGAGGTGACCGGGATCTGCAAACAGGGGGAGGAACCGTTCCTCCATTCGGGGGATCTGAAAGTCCGTATGCAGCTTCTGGCATCGCGTCTGGTCTCGATCATGGGGAAACGCCATTATGAACAGGAGACCGTGGTTCAGCGCGGAACCGGTCAGCGGTGGACCCTGGCGGCCATTACGCTCCAGATGGTTACCACGCCGGCGCGGGAGCTTCGGCTTGTCCAGGCGCAGATGGTCGATCCGGGCAGCTCGGCATTTCTGCGGATGGGATCGGGGAGTTTTCTGTTTTTGATGCTTTTTATTCTGCTGGGACTGCTTGTTTTTTCCATCCCGCTTCTGGTCTGCACACGAAATCTTTCCAACGCGCTCAATCGGATTCTGGATTTTACCAGCCGTCTTTCGCGGGGGGAGGAACAGCCGGAAAATCTGCGGGCGGGAAATTCCGAGGAGATTCAGGAAATATCGAGCAATCTGAATCATCTGCGGGATAAGTTTGCCAGTCTGACGGTCCGGCTGAAAAAGAGTCACGAGCGGGAGATTCTTGCCCGGAGCGACGCGGAAAACTCCAACCGGATGAAATCGGTTCTGCTCAACGACATGGTGACGGAGCTGCAGGATCCGGTGAGTCTGATGATCAGTTTTTCGGGACTCCTGCTGCACAAGCTGAAGAATCAGGAGGAGTATCAGATGCCGCTGCGGAAGATTCATGAGGAGGCGCTTTCCGCGAATCGTCTGCTTTCGGCGCTGGGGAATCTGGCGGAGGTGGATCTTTCGAACGGGGATCCGTCGTATTCGGAGTTTGACGTTTCGGAGCTGGTGCGGGAAATATCCGACGCCTGCGTTCCGCTTTCCTCGGAGCGGCATGTGTCGTTTGAGACGAGCTGTTCGGATCTTCCGGAACGGATCATCTCGGACCGGGTGATGATGCGGCGTCTTCTGCAGCTGGCGGCGACGACGCTTTTGTCCGTGGCGCCGCCGAAGACGCGCGTCCGCTGGACCTGCACCGACCGGGAGCAGGAAATCGCGTTCCGTTTTTATGATACGAGGACCGCGGAATCGCTCTCGCTGGCGGATCTGTTCAATGAGCGCATGCAGTTTGCGGCCTCCCGGCGTTTCATTCCCGGCTATGCCGCGCCGATACTCAATTTAACGATCATCAAATTTCAGGCGGCGATTCTGGGCGCCCGTTTCACCGTGAAGAGGACAAAGGAATCCAACACGGAAATCGAACTGGTTTTTCCGAAACAGGATCCGATGGACATCGTTCTTTCGGGAGACCGGGAACAGGAGGAGAACATGCGCCACGCCCGGACATCGAGTTTCATCTTTTCCCCGGACCGGAACAGGAAAGTTTATCTGCATGACGGACGGCACTACGAGATGCTGGTGGCGGATAAATCCGCCTCCAGTTTCATGATGTTTTCGATCATGCTGGAAAACGAACCGTGCACGCTGACGCATGCGGCGACCCCGGAGGAGTGTCTCCGCCTTTTGAAAGAGAACCATTTTGATTTTCTGCTTCTGGACCTGAATTTTCAGAAGGCGTTCTGCACGCCGCTTCTGGCGGCGATCCGGACGGGGAGCACCAATCCGAATCTGATCATTCTGGGAATTGCTTCCGGGTTGACGGAAGCGGAACATGCGGCGATTCTGGAATCGGGAGTGGATGTCTGCCTCCGGAAACCGGTCAGCGTGGAAAATCTGGTCTCCGCCATTCACGGATATATCGGCCAATAAGGAATTTGCAAAGACTCCTCTTTTCCACAGAAACGGAGAGGGAAAATCCGGAAAGGGAGTTTTTTTTCTTGTTTTTCTTATTGATTTTCAGCATTTTCGTGATATATTAGCCAATGGTGGGAATGTGAAATGTTTTTTATAAAGAACAGGAGCGGCGGGTCGCTGGCTGAGGGGACTTCCGCTCTTTCTCTGTTTTTTTGAAACATCCGCAGATTCAGAACCGTAAAATCAAAAGAATATTAAAAAGGTCCAAGGGAGAGAAATGAGTTGGGTTGATTGGTGTATTGTGGCCATCCCGATGTGCTTGTTGATCTGGGTGTCCATCTACTCGCGGAAGTATGCGAGAGGCGTCGTTGACTTTCTGGCGGCGGGTCGAATTGCAGGGCGGTATGTTCTGTCGGTGGGGGATATGACCGCGGGGCTTTCCGTCATCACGCTGGTTGCCGGATGCGAACAGAATTATCAGACCGGGTTTGCGGTCGGATTCTGGGGAGCGATCACCGCGCCGGTCGGCGTATTCATGGCTCTGACCGGATATTGTATGTACCGCTGGCGGGAGACGCGCTGTCTTTCGATGGGGCAGTTCCTCGAAATGCGGTACGGAAGCAAATTTTTCCGGGTGTTCTGCGCAACACTCCGAACGATTGCAGAGATGGTCACCAACGCGATCGGACCTGCGATTGCCGCCAATTTCTTTATTTATTATCTTGGACTTCCCCATAAGATTATGATTTTCGGGATCAGCCTTCCGTGTTACGGGATTGTGGTGTTTCTCTGTCTGACGCTGGCGATGATCTTCATCTGGCCGGGCGGACGAATCTCGCTGCTGATTACAGACTGTTTCCAGGGATTGCTCAGCTACCCGATCTTTGTTGTGATTGTCGGCTACATCATTCTGAACTTTTCGTGGACCGGTGACATTGCGCCCGTGATATGGAACCGCGTTCCCGGCCAGAGCTTCATGAATCCGTATGATGTTTCCCAGCTGCGCGACTTCAATATGTTTGCTCTTGTGGTTTCTCTGCTCGGCTCGGTTCTGAACCGCGCGGGCTGGATCGGAAACGACACAAGCGGCGCGGCCAAGACCCCGCATGAACAGAAAATGGCCGGTGCGCTCGGAGCATGGAGAAACGGATTTGCATGGATGATGATCCTGCTTCTGGCAATCGTGGTGATTGTGTTTATGACCAGTCCGCACTTTGTCGGCAAGAACCGCTTCCCGATTTCGAGCACGGATGTCCGTCAGCATCTTTCCGCAAAGGTGCTGGAGGAGGCGGTGCCCGATCCGCTGCTCCGCTCGCAGATCATGGACGAGGTGCGGAAGATTCCGGACCGGCTGACGGAAAAGGATATTGCCGGACCGCTCTCCCAGCAGAAGAATCTGGATACGCCGTATTTCAACACGGTCCGTCAGGCGCTGGGCGATTCGCCGGAGGGACGGTATCAGTTCCAGAAGTTCCGTTCGCTGTTCCAGCAGATGATGATGCCGGCGCTGGTCAGCAAGATCTTCCCGGTGGGAATGCTCGGAATCTTCTGTCTGCTGATGGTGATGCTGCTGATTTCCACAGACGACAGTCGAATTTTCAATGCCTCCTCCACGCTGATGCAGGACGTGGTGCTGCCCATGTTCAAGGGTCGGCTGCCGCCGGAAAAGCATCTGCTTTACCTGCGATTGACAACGGTGGGAGTGGCAATCTTCTTCCTGATCGTCTCGCTGTTCTTTGCCCAGCTGGACTACATCAACATGTTCACGACGATCATGTGTTCTCTGTGGCTGGGCGGAGCAGGACCGATCATGGTGTTCGGGTTGTACAGCCGTTTCGGAAATCTGACGGGAGCATGGTGCGCGATCATCTTCGGATCCGGAACGTCGCTGTTCGGACTGATCATGCAGCGCAACTGGGCGCTTTCGATTT
>ERZ824600.1216-NODE-1216-length-33078-cov-29.037216_pt1 | contig 33078 bp, 25 predicted proteins | sample MGYA00519933_ERZ824600 | MGnify/ENA primary metagenome ERZ824600 (study PRJEB31778, sample SAMEA3449178) | human gut metagenome | biome: human gut; feature: human-associated habitat; material: faeces | place: United Kingdom | collected 2010/2012 ... | reverse complement strand
CTCATATTGGTAGCGAGGGAGGGACTCGAACCCCCGACATATCGGGTATGAACCGATCATTCTAGCCAGCTGAATTACCTCGCCATAAATCAAGTAAGCAATATAATAATATCATAAATATTGTTAATTGACAATACTTAACACAAAATTTCCTTAAAAAAATGCCTAAATTACCATTTCTTTATCAATTTTGGTATCTTTTTCATCATATTGCTTACTTTTAGTATATCCATTTATTGTAAATTCATTTCCGTATTTTTCAATACCTTTATTTATTGCTTTCCAATCATTTGAATTTGCCTTTAAAAAATCTTTTATATCATTATATAAATCATTTTCTTTTATTACTGCTTGTCTTAAATTTAATAATTTGTATGGTATTTCTTCAAAAGTCGGATCAGTTTCCATATTATAATATTTTTTTAATAAATCAGTTATTTTATCTGAATCTGTATATAATCTTCCTGATAATACAGTAGATAACTCCACAAAATTTATTACAAATTTATTATTTTTTTTATTATCAATTTTCTTTTGGTAATTAGGAACTTCTTGTTTTGCTTATGTTAGTAAAAATTATTGTAATGCACTATCAGTAAAAAATTGTAGTCAATGCAGTTTTTACAAATCAAAACAAGAAGTTCCTAATTACCAAAAATATTTATTGAATAGTAAAAAAGGAGAAAATGAAAAAAATGAGAAATAATATTGAATTAATACTATGGTCTATCCTTACAGGACTATTGCTATGCAACTCATTTGAGATAGCAACAAATATTTGTGATAAGATGGAAATACCTTATGATCTATGTATAAGTGTCGCAAGTATAGGCTTTAGAGCAGAACTAACTATTGTATTGTGTATTGCTATGCTAGTTGTATTTTATAAAAGCACACATTATATTGCTAATTTATTAGGAAGATTGATTTATTGTTAAATTGTTAAATAGTCGCTAGTACAGGACTATTTTTATTTTGTCTAAAAAATATAATTAAAATTAAATAAGTATAAATAAACATAAATAAAAAAAGAGAATTTAATAAAAAATTCCCTAAAATTTCCCTGAAAAAATTTTAAAAAAAGAATTTGCAACTTTGCAAACCCTTATAAAATCTAGTAAAAATTGATTTTTAAATTTATAAATTAAGTCAGTGGCTAATTAGGTATGAACCGATCGCTCTAGCCAACTGAGCTATCTCGCCATCTGAGTAAGCAATACGATTATAACAAATCATATTGCTTTTTACAAGTTTTTTTGCAATTTTTTTATAATTTTTTAATTTTTTTTATAATTGTTCCCTTACATACTGAAAAAGTTCTTCACTTATATCATCAACACTACGAATTTTATCATCATGAACACATTCAATCGTGTAAAAAGAATATTTAGAAGCAAGCTCTAAATAAGCTGCTTCAGCTTTTACCAAATGTTCTTTTGATCTTTCATGTTCATCTAAAGCTTCAAGACGATTAGTTTTTAAAATTAAAGCTGCTTCATAAGGCATATGTAAAAAGATACGAATATCAGCGTGAGGAAGTTCTAATAAACCAAATTCTAATTTTTCTAACCATTTATACATTTTGTTGCGTTCACTTTTATTACTGATCTTCCCTGCTTGATGGGCCATATTAGAATAAATATAACGATCCAAAATAATATTAACACCTTTATCTAATTGTTCATTAATTTCATCAATATTATATTTACGATCAGCCGCAAAATATAAAGATGCTACTTTGGGTGGCACATTAGGTGCTCCTTCTTTAAACCAAGAATCACAGATATAAGATTTACCAAGATAAGGTCCTCCAACAATTTTACCAGTTGGTGAATCATAGTTAGGAAAACTATAACGAGAAATTCGAATATTTTCACCTGATAAACGTTCTAATAAACGTGTTGCTTGTGTTTCTTTACCAGAACAATCTGTACCCTCAATAACTATCAATTTACCTCTCATTTTGTTTCACCTCTTAAAACCTTAACTTTACCACAACTCTCACGACCTTCATGACATTCTAGGAAGACTTCACAATCTGGTCCTAAAATACTAGCATAAACAGGGGCAACTTCACGAACTAAAGCTCGCATTTCAGTAAGTATTCCCCTAATTTCCCATTGAGCTTTTGTACAAATACGTAAACGTGAAATATGAGCAAGAGTTGCACCATCCATATTAGTAACCACATTTATCATATTTCCAGCTAAATAGAAATAAATTAAATCTTCATCACAAACTCCACTATTTTTAAATTTCAAATAAAGATCATGATTTTCTTTATAAATACTATCGTAAACATCTTTAGCTTTTTCACCAATAGCTTTTGGTGTACGATAATCCATTAAATTTCTAATTGGCGAAAAATCAGGAATCATTAAATCATGAGTACGATGTCTAGTCAAATGTGTTAAAACAGCTAAAGAAATTGGCACATCAAATTGAAAATTAACTTGCTTAAATTCTTCACGTCCATTTGCAGCAATTGTTTTCATCAATTCTTTTTGAAGTTCTAAATTATCTTTAAACATTTTATTATATAAAGTAATTGCTTCATCATAATTAAAACCATATACACGCATTAATGCACCAGCAACTATATTAATATCAACATCTTTAGAATTAGAAATTAATTTGACGCCATCAAGTAACTTATAGTCCCCTGTTACATAAGGATCTAATAATTCACGAACTGGATCAACTTCAGGAACAGAAGCTTTATCAATAACCTTTTTTAAATAAGGAACGTTTTCTTCCATAATTTTATAAAATTTTTGACCAAGTTCATTTAACTCAGCAATTTTACTTTCACGACCTTTAGTAAACCTTATAATTAGATCTTTAAATACATGAGCATCAATTCCCATTATAATATTACTATTAAAAGAATATGGCAAAACAAAACGTGCATCTTCTTTTTTTATTCCCATTTCAATTAATTCACTATATTTACTAAATAAAAATTTTACATGTTTACTATAAAGTTTTTGTAATTCTTTATTATTATCTAAAACTTCATAATTATTATTTCTAAACGTTGGTAAATAAAAACCGGAATTACTAAAATCAACTTCACGACGGGATTTAATTGTAAATGAAGAAAATCTCTCTTTAATCAAAGTTTGCTCTACAATAGGAGAAACATCTTCTAAACTAAATACCAAATAATCATGATCAATAATTGACTCATGACCCATACTTATAACTCTTTCAATAAACTTTTGGTTGCTAACAGGATCAACACAAGATCTATAAACTTCTGTAACCTTACCTGGAAATCTTGACAACTTACCAGCTGAGGCTACAATTTTAACCCTTGAATTCTTTTGACTTTTTCTTGTTAATAAACTTACTCGCATACTCTTACTCCTATCATTGCCATTATAGCATATAAATATTTTTAAATAAATAAAAAAATCAAACAAAAGTTTGATTTCTTACTTATTTTTTAATAAATTAAAGTTCAAAATAAATTTACAAATTTTAACATTTTGATGATTTTCCGAAAATTTATAAATCAAATTAGTTATTAAATAAGCAATAATTCCAGCTAATGCACCAACAATTATTCCTCCTAAAACATCTGATGGATAATGAACCATTAAATAATTTCTAGAAAAACCAACCAAAACTACAGGAATAAAAGCAAGCCAACTTTTTTTCTTAGGTAAAAACAAAAATAAACTCATCATTGCTGCCATAACTCCCGTAGTATGTCCTGATGGGAAAGAAAATTCACTTTCATTAGGAGCACCAATAAACTGCCACCAAGTATAAAAATCACTAGTTTGATCTATAAAAGGACGTGGTCTTGCAATCAAATCTTTTAAAACAAAATTAGTAATAATTGCTCCACAACCAACAGCGCCAAACATGCAAATACCAATTTTCCTAGTTTTTTTAAATAACATTAAAATAATAGCTAAAACAATAAAAATTAAGCCTTTTTCTGTTATAAAACTAATAATAGTTGCAAATGGTGTAAAAAAACCTTTAGCATTACTAGCAAGATTATGTAAAAAGCTTAAAATAGCATAATCATATCCTCTAAAAAGATTATTTAAAAAATCACTCATATATATCCTCCTACTCTTAAACATCATAACACAAAAATAAAAGCAATAAAAGACCTAAAAAAAATCTAACAAAGTTAGATTAAAATTCAATATGGTGGACTGTTAGGGACTCGAACCCTAGACCCACTGATTAAGAGTCAGTTGCTCTACCAACTGAGCTAACAATCCAAATTCAAATACGAATAGATTATAACACATATAAATTAAAAAGTGAAGAAAAATTTCAAATTTTTGTAAGAAAAAAGCACATAACTCAGATTACATGCTTAATTTCGTACTTTAAATAGAAAAGCGTTAAGTTTTTTTCTTTCAAAATTATATTTTTCTTGAGCAACTAATTCATAATTAGCATCTAAATTTTCTTCTTTAGCAAATACTTCTTTTAAAGGTAATTTAGTATAATAAAGAATAAACATTGTCTTTTTAGTATCAATATATTCTTTAAAAGCATCTTCTAAATAAGGGTATCTATCATATTCAAAATTATTCCTTTGAAAATAATAAGTTGTTGGCATAATATCTCCTAAAGTATAAATCCCTGCATCTAAAAATCCCATATTTACAAAAGTTGGATTTTTTTCTTGATTAATTATCTGAGCAAATTTATATTGAAATAGATCTTCTTTTTTAACACTTCTAAATTTTTTATAATTCGCACAATTATAAGCAACAAATAAAGAAGATATTAAAGCAACAATAGTTAAACTTAATAATCTTTTTTCAGATTTAATAACCTGATCTAAATAACTAAATAATACAATTAAAGAAAAAATCGAAAAAATAAATATTGGAAAAGCATAATAAGGATACGATTTTAAACCAAAATAAATACCAAAAATAGTAAATATAAAAATAATTATTAAATAAATTTTTCCACGATTTTTAATCTTAGTAGTTAAAATGAAAAGTGGAAATAAAAATCCAGCCCAACCAATTAAAACTCCATTCGCTTTACAAACATTATAAAAAATTCGAGCAACACTTATTAAACGATAAAAAATACCATTACCACTTGGTGGATATACTGTCATATTTATAATAAAATAAACATTTATATAATCTTTTAAAGCATTATTTAAAGCTAAATAAATGCATGAAACAACAACCGGAATAGCCATACCTATTAAAAAATAAATACAAGCCATAAAACCTTTTTTATATTCTTTTCTAAACATGTATTCTATAAATAAACACATCATAAATGCCAACCAAAATCCCAGTACAGTATATTTTATAGATAAAATGCATCCTGCTATAAAACCATTAATTATAAATTCTTTATAAGTTAATTCTTTTTCTTTAAAATGTTTTAAAAAATAGTAAAGGGACATTGCTAAACCTAAATAGCAAAATTCTTCTGCTGATCCTCCATGTGTAAAAGAATATGATGTTGTTAAAAATGCTGTAAAAAATGGAACTATTATAAAACCATATTTTTTGGGAATAAACATTTCAACTATTTTAAAACAATAATATAAAGTAAATGTCCAAAAAATAACTTCAAAAAAATAAATGCCAATAAAACTCGTATGGGAGATTAAATAACCAATTCCATATATAAAATAAAGTAATAAACCTTTTTGCTCAAACAAATCACGATATGGAACAATACCATTAAAAATCCCCTTGCCTGTTGTAAAAAATGCATTGGCATCAACCCAGTCATTAAAAGGATATAATGGTGAACACTTTGATGTAAATAAAATAATTAAACTAGATACAACAAAGCAAAATAACAAACAAAACCACTTTTTATTCACTAATTTTTTCATACTGCTTTAACTTCCTTTTTTCTATATATAAATAAATAATAGTTGTAACTAAAGCAAATCCAGAAATCAAAGCTCCAAAAGTTAATCCTTTCGGGCAATAATCAATTTGAATTGTTGATGACCCTTTAGGAACTTTAATAGCCATAAGACTATTATAAACAACTTCACTTTGAACAAGTTCGCCGTTAGTTTTAACTTCAAATCCCTCTTCATAAGGAATTGTAAGCAAAATTAAACTTTCTTCTTCTAAATCAACATTAATTTTTAAATTAGAACTACTAATTTTTTCTACTTCATTATTGATCTTTAAATCATTAATAGCTTGCTTTAAAAGATCATTATTTTCATAATAAATATAAACATTATCAAATATTAAACAATCTTTTAAAATTTCCATTTTAACTGAAATTTTTTCATCTATTTTATAACTACCAAGATCAATTACACCATAACTATACTTATCAAAATAAGTACCTATTTCTTGATCATTTACAAAAATACGTGCCGTCTTAAAGCCTTCTCTTAATAAATTATCTGGAAAATACATGTAAATATTATCTGTACTTGTAACATCAATAATATAAGTAATATCACCAGAATCAGAATCTTTAACATACTTATTATCTTGTTTTGAAACATTATTAAAAACTGTTTCATAGTTTACTTTTGTATAAATATCATCTAAAACATTAGTATTATTTTTAACAATTTTATTTAAATTTTCAAAAATATTTTCATTAAATTCTAAATCATTTAAACTCTTTATTTTATAAGCGAAACCAATATAATAAGGATTTTTATAAGCATTAATTTCATCAGTAATTACTTTTTCATAATCTTTAAACTGATCATTATAAGATAAAATATATTTTATACCTAATAAACTATCAACTAATTTAGTACTACCACTACCATAATAAATTCTTGATAACAAGCGTCTAAAACCTAATTTTTCTAAAAATTGCTCTACCATTATATTACTAGTTGAATCAAAATGACTTATACCATTATAACCAAACATCATCGAATCATTTATTGAGTTGCCAAAGTGATAATCATGCTCTAAACGATAAAAAGAATCATCATAACCATTAAGTTTTTTTAAAACATTTTCATTTGTAGTAATATAATTTTGATTTTTTAAAACATTAGAATTTTTAATTTCTAAAAATATTGTTGTACCCATGGTATTAACAGCATTGATAGTAAGATCAATAATAACTAAAATAAATATTTTTTTAAAATCAAACTTTTTTAATGTTTTAAAAATAATAATAGTAATAAATAAAGAATAAATTAAAAATAATGATCTAATGCCTTCAAAATAATTAAAACTTGTTGCTAAAAACAAAAATAAAGTAAAAATAACTAAATAAAATTTATTAAATTTAGCATCAAAATCAAAATTTTCTAAACATTGATAACTAATAATAAGCATCATAAAAGTAAAGATAAAAGCATGTCTAAAATCAAAACAATTAGGTTCATTTAAACCATGAAACATTAAATCTAATAAATGAATTCTAAAAGTTAAAAATAAAAATAAAATTGTTACAAAATTAATAATCTTTTGACGTTTACTAATTTTTTTATTAAAAAATGAATACACAAATAAAACTGTCATTAAAGTTCCAGCAAATATATTAGGTCCTCCATGCCATATTTGATTGGCAGCAAATGGAGAATTAATAAGTTTTCCTAAAATTTCTAAAGAATTATAAATTGTTGGAACAATTACATTAGTGTCACTAACAACAGCTTTAGAAGTAACTAAAGCAAAAAATACTGGCAATGTTATAATAAAAGAAAGCATTCCTCCTAATAAACTACCAATTATATATTTTTTTATCACTTTAATTTTATCAAACCTATTATAATTAGAAATATAATAATAAATAAAATAAATAACACTAAAAAAGCAAACAATAACTCCAATATAATAATTAGACATTATTGTAAGTCCTAAAGTAAAAATATAAAGTGAACTTCCTTCATTCTTAAAAATTTTCTCAATACCAAGAATAACTAAAGGAAGTAAAATTATTGCATCTAACCACATAATATGGAAATAAAATGCCATATTATAACTCATTAATCCATAAGAAATAGCAAATAAATAGTTTATTTTTTTAAAACCATTTTTTTTATTCAAATAATACATAAAAGTAGTACTAGATAAACTGAGTTTAACTAAAACAATTAAAGTTAAAAAAGTATACATATATTTAGAACTAACAAAAATAGTTGTTAAATTAAAAATACTGACTAAATAATAAGCACTCAAGTTTAACATATTAGTTCCTAGAGTTCCACTAAAAGTATATAAAAAATTATTATTGCCATAAAAAATAGTCTTAAAATAATTTATAAAAGTAATATATTGATCACGAAAATCACTAACAACAATGGAATTATTTCCAAAAGGTGTTGAACTTGTAACAATTAAAACTAAAGTTAAAATTAAAAAAGTGATCAAAAATGAAAAAAGATAATATTTATTTTTTTTCATTCAAACTTTGCTTCCCAAAAACTAAAAATTTACTAAAAACATAGTTTAAAACAATAACAACTATTTGAACAATCATTTTAATAACTTTATCATTAAAAGATAATTTTGTAACTAATAACCACATTAAAAACATATCGATCAATAACGTTGATAACCTTGATAAGTAAAAATTAAAAGCTTCTTTTAATCTTTTTTCCTTGTTACTTTTAAAAACATATTTTCTATTGGTAAAATAAGCAAATGTTACGGCTGCTATCCAAGAAATAATATTAGCAATTTGAAGTTCAAATCCTTTATTTGGATCAAGTATGGTATAAACTAATAAATAATAAGTTGCTAAACTAATAACTGTTGTTAAAACACCAAAAATTAAATAAGAAATTATTTCTTGATATTTTATAAATAAATCTTTTATCTTTTTCATTTTTACTCCATATTTGTTTCTTTAATAATATAAATTGGACGATCTTTAATTTCAAGATAAGCTTTTGCAAGATAGAAAGCAACTACACCTAAACATAATAAAGTAATACCTGCTACCCCAAACAAAGCTGTTAAAAGAGCTAATAAATTAGTTATAACAGCACCTTTAATTGCTTTTACTATAATTATAATTAACATAACAAAAGCTGAAAGAGAAAAAATTACACCAGCAAATGTTATCATTGTTAAAGGAACAGTCGTAAAAGCTACAATACCTTCCATTGCATATTTAAATAATTTCCAAAAACTCCATTTAGTTTCCCCAGCAACTCTTTCGATATTTTCATACTCTAACCATTTAGTCTTATAACCAACAAAGCTAAATAATCCTTTTGAATAACGATTATATTCTTTTAATTCTAAAATACTATCAACAACTTGTCTTGTCATTAAACGATAATCGCGAGCTCCATCAACCATTTCTACATTGCTCATACGATTTATTAATTTGTAAAAACAACGAGCAAAGAAACTTCTTATTGGTGGCTCTCCCTTACGTGTAACTCTACGCGTTCCAACAATATCATAACCCTCTTCTTCAATTAAACGAACCATTTCTTTTAATAAAGCTGGCGGATCTTGTAAATCACAATCCATAATTGTAACATAATCTCCTGTTGCTAAATTTAATCCAGCCCACATAGCTGCTTCTTTACCAAAGTTTCTTGAAAAAGAAATATATTTTACTTCCTTATGCTTTGTTAAAGATTTAATAACATCTAAAGTCTTATCTTTGCTACCATCATTAACAAAAATAAGTTCTAAAGCAACATGTAAATTTTCCTTTTCTTTACATATAGCATCATAAAAATAAGGAATGCTTTCTTCTTCATTATAACTTGGAACAATAATACTTAATTTTTTCATAAATCCTCCTACAAAAGTTTAATTATATTAACATTGTATCACGAAAACTCTAAATATCAAAATACTTTACAAAAAACATTATCTTTATGTTAAAATAAAATCAGGTGATAAAATGTATATTCTAGCAAGCGACTATGATGGCACTTTAAAAACAAGAGTTCACGATTTACATATCAACATCAAAAGTTTAAAAAAATTTAGAAGTCTAGGAAATAAATTTATTATTGCAACAGGAAGATCTTTTGAATCGATCAAAAAAGAAATTGATAAATTTGAAATTCCTTTTGATTATTTAAGTTGTAATGATGGAGCTGTTTCTTTTAATGATTCTCTAGAAGTAATTGATGCCAAATATATAAAAACCATTAATTTTGAAACTATTTTATATATCTTAAAAAAATATCCTGGATTTCATATTGAAAACTTTTATACTCCTAAAACTACCAGTAAAACATTTGATCAAAACACGATTGAAATAGTAATTCAAGGAAAACAAAAGCCCAATCATTTAATAAGAGAACTAAAGGAAACCAACTTGGGTTGCACTCGCTGGCGTGATCTCATATTAGTTAAAGAAAAATGTAACAAAAGTGACGCTATCAAATTTATAACTTCTACATTTAAAAGTAAAAAAGTTTATACTATTGGTGATGAAGATAATGATATAGAAATGATTAAAGATTTTAATGGTTTTAGAATGTTAGAATCTAGTCCAAGTCTTTGGTTTACACCCAAAATTGTCTTAGAAGAACACCATTTAATTAAATATTTGAATTTTAAAAGCAAACTAAAAAGATAAGAAAACTTATCTTTTTATAAACATCTGACAAAATTAGGTTTATATTCTTTTTTATTAATAAGAGTTTTAGCATCATTAAGAATAACAACTTCTTTATCTAATTGTTCACTTAAATATTTTTTAAAACTAACTAAAAAATCGTGTAAATTAATATCTTCTGAACAATACATTTCTTTCAATAATTTATTACTTCTAACAAATTCATCAAAATAGCCATCAATCAAGAATAACAACATTGCTTGATTAAATATATTTACATTTTTCTCAACTGTTACTTCAACTGGGTTATTTGCAATAAAATAATCATCAGTATCAATTATACTAACTTTACCAGGTCCATACATAATATTATATAAAACATCGTAAGTTTGAATATTAAATTTAGACATTTTCTTTACATCATCTAGAGCTACTATTGAAGCTTTAGTTATTTCATCTAAATTAACATTTAAAGGATTTACATGATCAATGTTTCTTCCCGGAGCCATCCCTGTTATATAACCTATTACTTCATCATTTACTTTTACGATTTCTTCTGGAAAATAAAAAGTATCATTACGAGCATCTTTAAATCGCATTACCTTTTCTTCTTCGTAAGGTACATAATATTCTTTTTCATTTTCAAGAAATTGCAAATAAATTTTAACTACTTTATGAAGATTTTTATCATAAAAAGTTTGACCTTGAGAACCAATCGAATAACCATTAAAACCTAAAGAAAGTGCTCTTACCTTAGAAAGATCATTTAAGTACTCAAAAACATCTTCACGGCTTTTAAAAACCATTTTAATTCCCCCTTTTTAGTGAGAAAATATTATAGCACATTCAAGTTTTTTTGCAAATTAAAACTATATAGAAAAATCTATATAGTCTTTTTTAAGCAAAAATCATTATTAAAAAGAAAACAAACATTAAAATTGCATAAACAATTTTACTAAAGGTAAATGTATGACATTTCTTTACTTTACCATCTACTTCCATATCTAGAATTTCTACATATGGAACTGGGCTACGACGATACCAACCTCTTATTTTTACAATTTTATCAAAATATTCAGGTGATCTAAATAAAGCAAAGATTTTATTAGCAAGAACTATTGGTTGATTATAATCTAGAAACATAATACCTGTTTCATCTTTAATAACAAAATCTTCATTAAAAATGCATCCAGGATTACCTCTACCAATAATTTTACCATTTAATGTTACTGGAATACAAGTAACACCTGAAACATTAACTTCACCAAGTAAATTTTCAACATTAGTTTCTTTATAAGGACCATTTTTATGACTTCTAAATAATCTAACATACATAAAAATTACCATTACCATTCCACCCAAACCAGCTATAAAACCAGCATTTGATGGGAATATACAAGCAATAATTGCTGTTAAAATTAAAGTTAAAAATGGTAAGAAAGAAATTAATAATTCAGTAAAGAATGTTCCAGTATAAGAATTTTCCTTAACTAAATCAAAAGTAAATAAGGGAGTTACACCAAATTCAGGTGCACGTGATAAAATAGCTTCAAGACGATTAGAAATAAGCGGATGAGTTGAATTAAGTTCATATATCTTAGCCCAAGTATTCCACTTTTCCCATTTCATAGCATTTTTTATACTACCAACATTAATTTCGCCATTAGCAGCTACTACCAAAGCTTTACTAGTTTTAGAATCAAAAATACCTAAAGCATTCGCAGTATTCTTTTTTCTTGAACCCTTAACAGATAAACCAAAACCTATTTTTACTAAAGCTAAAGCAAGACCATTAGGATCTTTAGTTTCTTCAATAGCAAAACTATCAGCATAATATTCACGAGTACGTGATAACCATAAAACAATATATTGACTAATAATATATAAAACATAAGCGATAATACCTATTATTGCTAATTTTGAAGAATCATCATCATCGGCATTATCAGTAAATATTTCATAAATTCCATATAAAACTAAAGGAACTAATTGAACAACAGTCATAAATAACATATCATAATGAGTTGCATGACCAAGTTCGTGAGCAACAACAGACTTTACTTCTTCTTCACTTAAAAGTTCAAATAACCCCCTAGTCAAAACAATGCGAGCATCATTTTTAGTATGTCCATAAGTAAAAGCATTAGGTGCTCCATCATCAATATATCCTATTCTAGGATATTTCATATTATATTTTTTACATACTTCGCCAATAAAATTTTTTAAATAATCTGGCATATCATAATTAAATTTGGCTTTATAAAACCATCTCATTGAGACATCAGTTGCAATAGGTGAAATTAAAAATTGAAGGATTAAAATAATAATACTAATTAAAATTCCATAAATAACAGGAGCTCCTGTTAAAATAAAGATCAAAATTACAAAGGCAGATAAAACGCCATACAAACAAGTAATTGTCAATAAAGAAACACCAAACAAATTCTTTTTCATAAAATCACTCCCAACTCCTAATGTCTACATTATATCATAAATAAAATTAAAAATTCAAATCTTCTTACTAGCTATTTTACTATATATTTCTTTAGCAGAATTAATAATATCACTCCTAATTGCTACTAATTCTGTATTACGGTTATTCCTTAAATCTTCAAGCATTTTATGATAAGGTAATTCTGTAAACCTTTTAATTAAAAAATTAAGCTTTAAAAATGTTTCTTGACCAATAATATCCAATAAAGGTTGCATACTAGAACCAATTCTTGAAGCAATAACTTCATCATGATATTTTTCAAGCATTGGAGCAACTAACCATGCAAATTCTTCATAAGAAGTTCCACCTTTTTCTTTAGCTGTTTTAGGATTATCAAACAAGAAAACACCATGATTATGCATCGATTTAGTAATATCTATAGCAATAAGTTGATTAATTCCCTCAGATATTAATTCGTAAGGTCTTCTAACATTATCATTTAATTTATCATCAACAATATCCCATCCAGTTTTACTTATTCGCGCCTTAGAATCAATCAAACTAAGTTCAATCGCGTGATTAAGCTCATGAATAAAAGAAACATCAACATAATTAGGAAGACAATGCTCAGGTGAAAAAACTAAAAAAGGAATTAACTTATCATCTTGACTATAACCCATACTAATACATATTAAATTAGTTTCAAAAGTTTCCATATTCATATCTATATCAGTAACCAAATTCATCATCTTTATTTGATCTTCTAACACTTTTAAATTAGAAGTTTTATAAAGATATTCTTCTTTAAATTTTTTATCATATTCATGCTTTAAAATTATTAGATTATCAATTTCATCTTGAGTCAAATTAGCAAGACTAGGATAACTTTTAACTTCTCTTCTAAAAATACTTTGTTTTTCTTTTAAGCTCTCTTTAATCCAACTTGATTCATTTTCATCAGCAATTTTTCTTAAAGATTCACGTCCCATTGAAGAAATAAGACCATTATAACAAATATCACCAACTAAATTGGTAACTTCTAACATATAACTCTTTTTTCTATTATCAACTAAATTTTGATCTCTAGGACTCAAATAATTTCTTATCTCAGTTAAATAATCCCATAAATATTTTTGACGCAATTCCTCTTTAATTTTGCTAGCTTGCATACATTCAATCTCTAAAGAAGAAAAATTTTTATTATACTCCTCATATTTTCGGTCTAAACCTTTTATAATATTTAATTCAAAATCTATCTCTTTAAATAATTCTAAAGCTTCTTCACTTTTCAACCATTCATTATAATAACTTTTCTCACAATTTATACCAAAATTATTCAAAGCCATAACAGCTTTATCTAATAAATTTTCATCATCTAATGCTACTCTTGAAATATCATAAACATTAATAGCATTACCATATTCATAAGTTAAACTTCCAAAATACTTATTAAGTAATGATGCCACTTCAGGAATATCACTCAACTGATAAGTATAACCATTTATCAAATCTTTTTTTATTTCATCTGAAACTTTTATACCATTTTTTTCTAAAAATTCTAATGTCAACTCACCTTTTTTACACTTTTGTTTTAAATGCATCACTCCTTCTCTAGCATCAATAGATGTATAAAATAAAGGCACAACTTTACTTAATCTCTCCTCTATTATTGCTTGATATTCTTCACCATAATATTCTATAAAAAAAGGTAAAACGCGTTTTTTTAAAATTTCAAAATCCATATTACACCATTTCTTTCAAATCATTTAAAAATTCTTTATAATTACTCGGACAATCATTTTTAAAAACATAATTAATTACTTCTTTATCAGTTTTAACAATCAACTTTGAATCTAAACCATCTAAAACATTGTTATTAATATACAAGTGATCCCAATAAAGCAAATAATTTTTTAACAAATCTTCAATTCTACTCAATTTTTCTAAATTTACAATTTTAATATCTTTATTATTCATTATTTTTTTATTTTCAAAATCAATCAATAAATAAAAATTATTCTCTTTTAACTCTACACTTTTTATCATAATACTCACTCCTAAAATAATTATAACCTAACTAACAAATAATACGCAATCAATTTAAATTATGTTATACTAAAAAAGGAGGATAGTTATGAATAATAATATTGATAAAGAAAATAATACTTTAAAAATAATTACTAGTTTCATTTTATTAATAACCATTGTAATTTTAATACTAATATGTTTAAAACCAAATTCCAAAAATAATTATGAAAAAAAAGAGAAAAAAATTCATTTTGCTGAATTAGCTATTGAATTAAAAGTAAATGAAGAAAAAGAAGTTAAAGTTCAAAATGAAAGTAATGAAGAAATTTCTTTTAATAAAGAAAATGACAATATTGAAATAACATGTAATGAAGAAAAATGCTTAATTAAGGCCTTACAAATTGGAACATCAGCAGTTGAAGCCAAAACTCAAAATGAAAAAAGTACCTTAAAAATTAAAATAATTGGGGATAAAAAAATATATTACTATAACGATGAGACTGTTTTAATGTCTTACGCGAAAAAAGAAAATCCAATATATGTATACAACTGTAAAACAGCTAACTGTAAAGCTATAGAAAACACTAATTATAATCTTTTAATCAAAGATGAAGATTACTATATTATCAATTTGAAAAGTCAAACAAAAGTAAAAATCAATAATTTAGACAACATCACTAATATTCAAATCAATGATGATGAAAATAAAGTATATGGTTTTATCTTAGATAATAAAGAATTTTTTAATTTAGAACTTAATAAAACAACTATTAAATTAAATAATGATGAAACATTTGGTACATTTTTACCATTTTTAAATGCCATTGTTGTAAATAATAATGATGGTTTAATAAAAAATATTAATAATAACAATATAATATTTACAGCTAAAAATTACATTGTTGATATAAATTTAATAAATTTAAATCAACATTACTATTATTTAGTTACAACTGATCCTGTTGATCAAACTAATAATTTATATGATAAAAATTGGAACTTAAAATTAAGTAATTTCCATGAATATAATATTTTAAATAATCAACTAATTATTAATGATGAAAACTATATTTATACTTATAATGAAAAAATTGAAAAAATAAAACAAAGCAAAAAATATCAATTAGTAGGAAATATTCTTGATCAATATATTATTGTTATTGACAACAATGATTTAAATCTAATCAATTATAATGAAGAATTAATCCATAAATTTACCACTTTAAATGATAAAACAACTTATCACAAATACTTATCTGGATATTATGAAGAAAACAATATTAAAGGTATATATGCAGTCGTTGAAGATAAAACACTAGGTAAAAATAATAATGGTGAACCTTTAGGTTATGAATATTATTTTAATCCAGAAAATAATCAAAGTGGAAAAATTAAAACTGTTATTGGTGGTTATGCTAAGCCTATTCTTTACTTATATCCTGAAAAAGATAATACTAAAATCAGCATTAGTTTTGCTAAAAATCAATTACTATCTACTACTTATCCTAAATATAAACAAAAATGGGAAATCAATGCTAATAAAGATGGTAGTTTATATATTAATAATCAATATTACTATGCTCTTTACTGGGAAGAAAACAAATATCAACATCAAAAATTTGAAGAAGGCTTTTATGTAACTAAAGATAATGCGATTAACTTTTTAGAAGAAAAATTAACTATCTTAGGTTTAAATGCTAAAGAAAGAAATGAATTTATTATGTATTGGTTGCCAGTTCTTGAAAAAAATGAAAAAAGCTTAGTATATTTTGAACAAACAACCGAAAGAGAAAATTTTAATAAACTTTTAATTGAACCAAAACCTGATAGTTTACTTCGTATAGCAATTCATATTAAAAAAGTTGATAAAGAAATAAAAATAAAAGAACAAGTTTTAAACACTTTTAAAAGAAATGGCTTTACAGCTGTTGAATGGGGAGGTATTAGTTATTAATGGGCAAAACATTTAATATTATTAATATTATTCTTTTAATAATTACAATTATCATGCTAGATATTGTTGCAGTTAATTATGAAAGTAAAATTAAACACAAAAGTGTTTTAGAACAAACTTATGAAAATATGAATAACTTAAATAGTTATAAAATTAAATATATATTAAATAATGACCCTAATGAATATATTTACAGTTTTGATACTTTTAATCAATTTATTAAAGAAGAAAAAATAAATAAAAAAAATAAAGAAAATAATATTAATTATTATATAAAATTTAATAATTCTTATTATTATATTAATAATCAAATAGTTTCAAAAGAAAAACAAGAAATTTTTAATAAACTTGATTTTTTAAAAGAAATAAAAGTTGCTAAACAAGATAATAATATATTAACTATTAAAGATAATAAATATAATATTGTTGAATTAAAAATAAAAGATAATTACTTAGTATATGTAAAATATAAAATTGAAGATAACATTGGAACTGAAACTTATTATGATTTTAATAATAGTGAAGTTGATATTCCAGTTGATATCTTATTAAAAATAAAAGGCTAAGGCCTTTTTTTCATGAAAAAAGACTTTTTAAAAGTCTTAATCAATGTTAATTAATTCATAATCAGTGTTTCCTAAACCGTGTCGATGAGCAGCTTCAACAACATGAATTGCATGTCTTGAATTCATGCGTTCAATTAAAGCATTCTTACCAGGATCTTCACTATTAACAACAGCGTCATAACAAGCTTGATCCACACTGACAGGATCTAAAGAAGCAAAAATCCCTATATCTTTCATTTCAGGATCAGTTGGATTTGAATCACAATCACAATCAACTGATAAATTATTAGCAACATTTATATAAATAATATTTTCAGCACCTTTATAATTCATAACAGCTTGACAAGCATCAGCCATACTTTCTAAGAAATCATCTTGAGCTGGTAAATTATTCCAGCATTCATTTTGATCTAGAGTTTTACCTGCTGAATGAATATTCAACTTTCCTTTAATTGAAGCAATACCGATACTCATATTTTTAAGAGCTCCACCATTCCCGCCATTTGATGGCCTTTAAAATGTGATAACATCAAAATAGAATCATAATTTTCTAAATGCTTGCCAACAATATTTTTCTTTAAATGAAAACCATTTGTAACAGGAATTTCCATTTCTTCAAATTCATCCATAATATCACAAGGGGTAATATCCTTAAAACCATGATCAGCTATTGCTTGCCAATGATCGGTGGGATCTTGTCTTTTACCACCATAAGCAGTGCAACATTCAATAATAGTACCATTTAAATTTTTAACAAGTTTTTCAATTAATTTAGGATTTAAAAAATTATGACCACCAGGTTCTCCAGTAGATATTTTAACTCCTACTTTACCTTTCAAATCAACACCTAAAGATTCGTAGATTTTAACTAAACTAGCACTTGTTATTTTTTTTGTAAAATAAACTTTTGATTTCGTTTTTACCACCATAGATATTATAACACCAATTAGTAAAAATACTATTTACCACTAGCACCATAATTCTTTAAAACACGTGCCGATGGATCATTAACATTGCAACCTTCCCAATTTTTATTAGGCATCCAATAATCAACAATCATATCACTTAATCCTGGATAAAAATCTTCAAATATTTCACGATATAATAAAGATTCTTTAGTAAAAGGTTGATGCTTTTTATATTTTTTTACTAATTCTAAATATTCAGAATCACTATATTTATTATTAGCATATTCTTTTAAATAATCCACCATTGAATGACCAACTGCATCACTAAAAGCCGCTTTTTCACGATATAAAATATCTTCTGGTAAATAATTATCTTTAAAAGCTATTCGTAGTAAATATTTACCTTTATTATAAGTATTTAATTTTTTTAAAGGATTAATTCCCATTACATAATTAACAAAATCCAGATCTGCAAAAGGGACTCTGGCTTCCAAACTAGTACCAGAAATTGAGCGATCAGCACGAAGAACATCATACATATAAAGTTCACGAATTCTTTTTTCACTTTCTAATTGAAATTCCAACGCATTAGGTGCAAAATCAGTATATTTGTAACCAAATAACTCATCACTTACCTCACCTGTTAAAAGAACTTTAATATCCGTATTTTCATGAATCCATTTAGTTAGTAAATACATTCCAATTGAAGCTCTTATTGTTGTAATATCCCAAGTTTCCAAGTGATAAATTACTTCTCTTAAAATACCAATTACTTGTTTTTCATCCATAAAAACTTCAGTATGATCACTACCTATAAATTCAGCTACTTCTCTAGCATACTTCAAATCAATAGCATCTTTACTCATGCCAATAGCAAACGTTTTAATTGGTTTATCACTATGTCTAGCAGCAATTGCACATACTAAACTAGAATCAAGACCACCACTTAATAAATAACCAATTGGCGCATCAGAATCAATCCGCTTTAAAACAGCTTTTTCTAATTTATCATGAATATTTTTAGCAATAACATCAATTTTTTCATCATTATATCTAGTATATTTAGTTGCATCATAATATTTAATAAATTTCCCATTTTTATAATAAGAACCTGGAGGAAATGGTAAAACTTTATTACATAAATCAACTAAAGCCTTAGCTTCACTAGCAAACATAATACTATCGCTAACCTTAGAATATCCATAAAAAAGTGGCCTTATGCCAATAGGATCTCTAGCGGCAATATAATCATTTAAAGCAGCATCATAAATTACACAAGCAAATTCAGCATCCAACTTTTCAAACATTTTTTCTTTATATTTTTCATACATTGGCAAAAGTATTTCACAATCGCTATCAGAATTAAACTTATATCCTTCATTTTCTAAAGACTTTTTTAATGTACGAAAACCATAAATTTCGCCATTACATACAACTCTATTACCTTTAAAATAAAATGGTTGCATGCCTTTTTCATTTAAACCCATAATAGCCAAACGATGAAATCCCCACATACCATTAGTAAAATCCGTTCTTGCCATATCCGGGCCACGATAACCAATCTTCTCAAAACCTTCTAAAAAATCTTTTTCTCCAATATCATTTTTAGTATAAACCATAAAACTACACATATAAATCCTTCTTTCTATAATAAAAAACCAGTATCATCCTAACTAAAGGGACGAAAACTGGTTATTCCGCGGTACCACCCAATTTATCATAAAAATATAATTTATATGATCACTTTTGATTCTAACAAATCTAGTAATAAGATAACGGTTTACTTCCGGCCTAGCCTACTTGAAATCTTTCGGTAAGCAACTAAAAAGTGTTCTTCATATTAAATTCATTGTTAAATTTCCACTATCTTTAACTCACTATAAAATCCATTAATATTACTTTTCTTTCTCATTGTTATTAAAATAAATTTTATTACAAAATAAAAATCGTGTCAATCTCTTTTTACAAAACGTTTACTTGATCTTTGATATCACTTTTTTTAGTTATTAATTCACTAGTATGATAATATCCACCAAATACAATATTTATTTTCTCATCTACTTATCTGCTTTAGAATTCAAACATAAATCTTCTGTTTCTTTAAATGTTTTACAAATCATTATCTTTTAAAAATGTTCTAATTACTGATATAAATTTATACAATTATTAACTATTTTTTAGAAATTTATAAAAAAAAGAACACATTGGGAATTGTTTTAAAGGATAAAACTTTGACTCAAAAAGGCAATTATAATATAATATAATAGAAAATTACAAAACTAGAAAGGAATAATTTGTAATTAGCGCCAGACCATTAAATTGGTGACGAGGAAGTAGTTATCGAAAATTTCGGCGGATGCTACTACGGTTAAGTGACCCGTTAAGATATATATAAAAAAACAAAATCAAGATTGTAACAAAAATATATCACACATGTTCTTATTATAGAAAGAGGTAAATAATATGTGTGGTATCGTTGGATACATTGGTAAAAAAAACGCCATTGAAATTTTAATTAATGGCTTAGAAAAATTAGAATATAGAGGCTATGACTCTGCGGGAATAGCTTTCTTAACAGATGATATAAAAATTTTAAAAAATAAAGGTAAAATTAAAAATTTAAAAAACAAAATAAATTTTGATGAAAAATCTACTTTAGGAATAGGACACACAAGATGGGCAACGCATGGAGAAGCAAATGAAATAAATGCTCATCCTCATCAAGTTGGTAAAATTACATTAGTTCACAACGGAATTATTGAAAATTATGAAGAAATAAAAAAAGAATTAATTAATAAAGGCTATACTTTCAAAACTGAGACCGATTCAGAAGTTGGCTGTGCTTTACTCAATTTTTTATATCAAAAAAATCAAAATATGATTAAAAGTATTGAAGAATTTAAAACTATAGTAAAAGGTTCATATGCTTTAGGAATTATTTGCAGTGATGATAAAGATACTTTATACACAGTAAAAAATGCTAGTCCTTTAATAATTGGTGTTGGTGATAATGAAAATTTTATTGCCAGCGATGTTCCCGCTATTTTAAAGTATACAAATAAATATATAACTTTAGATGATTTAGAATTTGCTAAAATAACTAAAGATAAAATAGAATGTTACGATAAAAAAAATAAAGTAATAACAAAAGACATAAAAATATTTAGTGGAGACGCTATGGATATCGAAAAAAATGGCTATGAACACTTCATGCTAAAAGAAATACATGAAGAACCTAGTGTCATCAAAAAAACATTTGATAAATATATAGATAATAATAAAATTGGTGATAAGATACCTGATTTATCAAAATATAAAAAAATAACTATTGTTGCCTGTGGTAGTGCATACCATGCTGGATTAATTGGCAAAAATTTAATTGAAAATTATGCTAATATTCCAGTAGATGTTGAAATAGCTAGTGAATACCGTTATAAAAAACATTTCTTTAATGAAAAAGATTTAGTTATTGTTGTATCACAATCGGGAGAAACTGCTGATACTCTAGCATCTTTAAAATTAGCTAAAGAAAACAAAATCGATACTTTAGGAATTATAAATGTAAAAGAAAGTTCTATTGCTAGAGAATCAGACATCGTTTTATATACTGAAGCAGGAAATGAAATAGCTGTTGCTACAACAAAAGCATACTCAACTCAAGTTGCCCTATTTTCTTTAATTAGTCTTACTATTGCTAATAAAAACAATCTTTTAAATAAAGATGAAATAATTGAAATATTAAAAGAAATAAAATTACTTCCTAATAAAATCGAACAACTAATTAACAACGATATCTACCAAAAAATAGCTGAAGAAATTTACAAAGATGATGATATTTTCTTCCTAGGTAGAGGTATTGATTATGCTATTGCTTTAGAAGGATCATTAAAATTAAAAGAGATTTCCTATATTCATAGTGAAGCCTATGCTGCTGGCGAACTTAAACATGGTACTATATCTTTAATTGATAAAGATACCCCTGTTATTGCTATTATAACTGATAATAGTATCAAAGATAAAACTATTAGTAATGTAAAAGAAGTAAAAGCAAGAGGCGCTAAAACTATTTTGATTTCAAATGAAAATTTAGATAATAGTTGTTTTGATAAAAAAGTTATTATTCCTAGTATTCATCCGTTGCTTCAACCATTACTTACTGTAATTCCTTTACAGTTAATTGCTTATGAAGTTGCAAAATTAAGAGATTGTGACATTGATAAACCTAAAAATTTAGCTAAATCCGTTACAGTAGAATAAAAGCTCACGGCGTGAGCTTTTTCTTTAACCAATTTTTACCTTCTACTAATCTTGATACTAACATTGCACTAGTTGGATTTCCCATAACATTCAATGCTGTTGCAGGTGCATCAACTATAATACCAATTGTTGAAATAATTAAGAATGCTCCTGCTGGAAAAGAATACATACTAACAATTAACATTTCCCCTATTAAACCACCTGAAGGAATACCACTCATTACAACACCACTTAATACTGATATTAAAATAGCTATTAAATATGTATCTAATCCTGTAAAACTTCTTCCAAAAACTGAAAATAGAAAACTTATTTTTAAGACCGAAGCCATAACACTACCATGCATATTCATCGTACTTCCAACACTCATCGATACTTCTCTAATATCTTCAGATATCCCCATATTAGATGCCGATTCTAAATTTGTTGGGAGTGTTGCTAAAGATGATTGAGTCGCAAGTGCCACAACAGTAGGATTTAAAGCATTCTTATAAAAATTCTTAATTGCTAATTCTCCACCAGCAACATATGCATATATAGTATAAAAAACTAAATAATATATTACTCCTACAACCATATATAAAATAAAACTACGTAAATAACCACTAATTAAACTAACGCCAAAAGTTCCAACAAGATTCATAAAATATGCACATAAACCAATTGGTGCATAATACATAATAATATGAACTACTTTCATTAAAGCTTTAGAAGCGAGTTCCAAATTAAGACTAAGTTTTCTGCCTTTTTCACCTAAAGAGCTAACTCCTACTCCAAAAAGAATAGAAAAAATAACAAGTGGTAACATATTATTTCGTGATAGTAACTCACTAAAATCATTAACAGTTAAAGCACTTACTATTTGTTCACCAATACTTAAATTTTTTACCGTTTCTGTTGCATCAATTAAAACACTATTACTACCAAGTGGATTTATCAACTTAACACTGATTAACATTACAATTGATGCAATAATACACGTTGTAGTAAAAACAATTAAACTATATCCCATTATTTTACCTAATCTTTTAAGATCAATCATTGAAGCAATACTACTTGAAATAGTAAAGAATACAAGAGGTACAACTATTGTAAACATTAAATTTAAAAATATATCTCCAACAGGTTTTAATACACTAGCACGTTCTCCTAAATAATTTCCACATAAACTTCCTATAATAATTGATAACAATATTGAAATAGGAAACCAATATTTTTTAACAAACTTCCACATAAAAACCTCCTAATAAATTATATTAGAAGGTTTTTGCCTTATTCTAAAAATTAAGCATTAAACAACTAGGTTAAATATCATTAAAGTCTAACTATCAACATGCGTATTAAATGTGAATACTTAATGATTCAATGAATAATAGTTATTGGATCAAGCATTAATATACCAATCAAACTGATATTTCATAAAATAATTTCATTATAATTATCAATATAAAATATCATAATCAACATGTGCTGCTACCGATCATTTTAGTATACAAGTATTATAATAAAATAATCATTTGATCGTTTTACGCCTATCAAAATAATTTCTTAATCTATCAAGAATTTTGAATTTGCTAACTTATTTTATAAATCTACTTCAAATCTTTTTTAAACTTAAAAGTACTCACACAAAATCTAATAACTTAGACCTGTTCAAGCACCTTATTTATTTAAATATACTAAAGCTCTATTAAACAAATTTATCAATTTTATATTACATATTTTTAAAGTTTTATATTAATAACTATTGATTAAAATATTCTTTTATACAAAGATTATTTAATACATGAGATAATTCATCTATTTCGCCTACGAAACATGAAGAATTTTCATAAGGAACTAATAATATTACCTTATTTTTTGTTCTAGTTAATGCAACATAAAATAGTCTTCTCTCTTCTTCATAAAGGAAATTATCACAAGTGTTAGAAACATATTTTAAAATAGGATCATCAGCCATTTTATTAGGAAAACCTGATAAACTATCTTCTAAATTTGCTATAATTACTCCGTCAAATTCTAAACCTTTAGCTCTATGAATAGTAGTAAAAATAACATCAAAATCAAATAATTTAGACATATCAATCAAGGATTTACTAGACACAGTTAATCCATATTTTTTTATATCAGCATTGTTTCTTCCCAATATCGCCACTTTTTTACAACCAAACTCTCTCAATTTTTTAATAGCATTCTTAGTTACAAACATAATATCATTATGATAATAATATAACTCTATTGAACTTTCATTTCGATTTTTAATTGACTTCAAAGATTTATATAATTGTTTATCATTTCGTAATATGAATTTACTAGACAAATCAAGCAAATCTTGAAAATTTCTATAAGTATTTGAAATATACATTATTTTAGGAAATTCAAAATACTTTTTAAAATTAACAAAGATATCTAAATCGCATCCTGTGAATCGATATATACTTTGCCAATCATCACCAACAGCAACTATTTTAGCATTAGTTTTCTTTTGAATAGCTCTAATAAGATTATATCTAGAAATAGAAACATCTTGAAATTCATCGATTATTATATATGATATTTCTTTATCATATTTTTTATTTATTTTATAAATAGCTTTATTAATCATATCATCATAATCTATATATTTATTATAATAAAGAAACTTTTGATAATATAAATATGCATCATTTAAAATACTTATTAGAAGCATATCTCTATAATTTTTATGACTCTTAGCATCTAAATAAAACTCTTCAAATTTTGATGATGAATAATTTCTACCTTTAAACATTTTAATAAATTTAACAACCAATCCACAAAAATAATATATTTCTTCATTACTAATGTTTTGAATAGTATTTTCGAGTTTTTCTAGAGAAATCGGTTCAAGCTTAATTCCATTATCTATCAATTTTTCTTTCAATTTTTCTAAAAAATCAGATGTTGCAAATTCATAAGAATAAGTTTCAATTAGCTTAGTATTATAATATTTGTGTAATTTTCTCTTATATTCTATTCCTTTTAAATACTTTTTTTCCTCATCTTTATTATATTGATAAGCATGATTATCTTTAGTTATACCAAAATGTTCTAAATATATATCATAATCTACTAAGTAAAAATCAGGATGATATTGTCTATAATTTTCATTAGCTGTTGCGTACTTATATTTTGGTTCATATTCATAATTAATTCCATTTAAAAACAAAAAATTTGCAATTATCAATTCTTGCTCACTTTTAACTTTTTCATATTTTAAAGTCTTCAAATTCTCAATTCGATAATATTTATTCTTGAGTGTTTCTAAATCATATCCTTTTTGATTACTAATCTCCGTATTAAAATGCATAAAATAAGCATAATATTTAATTAATTTTTTTAATGCTCTTTTATCTTTATATATTTCCTTACAAATATAATCTCTAATTACTCTATCTAAATCATCAAAAACTTCTATTTTGTTTTTACCATCTTCAAGTATTTCTTTACCAAGCTTATGAAAAGTAAAACATTTTACTTTTTCATTGCTCAATTTTTTAATAAAATTATCTTTAGCAGCATTAGTAAATGAAATTGTAATTATTTTATCAGGATCAATATTTTTCTTTTCAATTAAATATTTAGTTTTACCAATAATAGTTGTAGTTTTTCCAGAACCTGCACCTGCAATTATTAAGTTATTATTATCATCTGTAATAATAGCTCTCCTTTGTTCTTCATCAAGAGAATAATCAAACATATTATCAAAATAATCTTTATTTTCTTCCGATTCTTTTTTTATATAATCTTCATTATATTTATCTATTATTTTTTCAATATTATCAAATGTTTCTCTAAAAATTCTAAATTCTTTAGATATTATTAAAAAAGTATAGATCCTTAAATTGTGATATTTAGATTTAATTTTTTCTATTTCAGAATGAGGAATATAATTATTCTTTAAACAATTTAATTCATTAAAAAAAGATTGAATTTCTGAAATATAACTATTTTCTAAATACAAATATATCAAAATTATAATTATTGAAATAATTATAAATACTAAATGAAGCAATTTGATCAGTCCTTTAATTTATTATACTATATATAAAAGTTAATTTGATTATAATTATAAAATTTAAGTAAGCTTTTTTACACTTTACATTTATAGAATTCTTATTTGCAATAATGTGTTTGATAGATATTACAAATTCACAATAATTCAATATATATTTTAAAAATTTTCACTTACTTCCATGAATATTAGTTTTCAAAAAATTATTACAACAAAAAGAGTCTTTATTTTGACTCTAAATTATTTTTATAAAATCATTCATTCTCCGTTTCGCTTTTCATTTTTTCTAGCAATTAATCCTTTTTTTGTATTTCATTCATTCTTGTTTTAACTGTTCGTAGCGATCTATTAATCATATTAGCAATTTCTTTTTACTTAATCACGGAATTACTTTTAATAATATTTATAATTGCTTGTTCTTCTAAAGCGCAATAATTGCACTTTAGAAACTTTGATGTTGCACTTTGAAAACTTTGTTATTTAAAAAAAGAACCAACTTGATTTATAAGGTCAAAGTTATAAAATTTGTTCTCAAAAATTTTAAAGATTTAAGTAAAATGATCATAAGTCATTATAAATACTTAATAAACAAAAATTGAGCCTTTCGGCTCCTTCAGGGGGCGACCTGGTTCTGATTTGTCTAGTTTTACAAAATATTAAAGTCCTTATAAAATAAGGGTTTATGTGTTTTTTAGTTTATTAAAATTTACTTGAATTTAATATAATTTATAGGTTTGTGCACCTAAAAGTGTACCTAAAATTTTAACTTTATTTCATTGTTTTACTTAAAAAATCTATTATGACCCAAGGATTACTTTCAATATCCTTTTTTAATTCTTGAATCTCTTTGTTTAACATGCCAATCTCTGATTTGTTTTTTTCAAAATATTTATTATTAATGTCTGAATATAATAGTGAATTTAATCTATCCAAATTTTCTTTTTTTAATTCTTGTTTATTAACATCTGACAATAACAAAACATAACCTAATACTATATAATTAGCATCAATCAACTCTTCATCACTATTATTTAAATATTTAAGACATAAATATATTAACAATTCTAAAAAATAAGCATTTTGTTTTATTGCAAAAATATAAATGCTAAGACTTTCATCTTTTTCTAATTCAACCATTGCATTTACAATTAAAGTACTATGCGTGAAAAGACATAACTTATCATAAAATTCATCTAACATACTCTTTAATTTAGTATTACTTATTTCATTAAATAAATCACAATTCAAATCTTTTAACACTTTTCTAAAATTATTTCTTAATGTTTGAGGCTTTGTGGTACACCTTGTTTGATCATTTATACTTAAATCAATAAATTCATTGTATACATTTTCATCACAATTGATCATCATTGCCATTATCAAATTTTCAAAACTAGACCTTAATAATGTATTTGCATCCACAATAGATTTTTGTTTTACTAAATAATGAACATTCTTTAAAGTACTATTAGATTGGGTTAATAAATTGATTGTTTCTCTCTTTAAATTTGCATTTTTGTTTAACTTCAATAAATTATTTTTTATGGAGTTACGCATTACTTTAATAAAATTTTTATTTACTTGTTTTAACATATCTTTTTTAGATTCTTCAAAATTTGTTAAATAATATAGATACTTCCAACATTCATCATTTGTAATATTTTTATTTACAGCATCTTCAATCATCATATCACTCCTAATAAATTATTATTTTATCACAAAAAAAGCAAAATTTTATAAATTCTGCTATTATTTATCTAATTCTACATTAATTGCTTTATTTATAATTTCCATTGAGCTACTTAATTCAGTATAAGCTCTTTCTACTTCAGTAATATTCCAGAATTTAAGTTTACCGTTAAAACTTCCTTCAATATTATTACAATGTTGTTTTATTTTATTTATTTGATGTTCATCAGAAACAGCAACTACAGCTTGTACTGAAATATCTTGTGATGCATTCATTAGACTTACAATTAATGAATCAATTGAACCGTTGTCTTGCACTTCAAATACATATTTTATTTTACCTAAATTACCAACATTAAATTCCCATATAGCATCTGCTATTTTACCTGAATTTTTTATATTACCTTTAACATCTGTATTATATCCAAGTAAACTACCTATATTTTTAATATAATCAATTATTTCATTGTGATATGACTTATTATTTACTACAGTTTCCTTAGGTTGATTTTTTTCTTCATTATTTGGTTCTAATTCTCTTAAACTATCCCAGAAAAAATAATCCACAAATAATAAATTTTCTTTTTTATTATATTTTTCTGAAATAACTTGTTGAATTTCTTTGCTGTATTGTGTTAGTTCCATATATTTTTTACCAGTTAATTGATAATTATGTCTTGGAACATCCTTAATACCTAAATATTTATAAGCATTCAAAGCAGTTGTATTCCAAATCATATATTCATTTGGATTTATATAGCATAATAATTCGCTCATCATAGCAGGTCCAAAACCTTTGATTTTTTCTTTGAAATTGTCCCATCTTACTTCAATTGAATCATTACCATATAAAAGATATGCAATTGATTTTTTTAGATTTTCAAAACCATTATCATTTATATATTTATCAATTATATAATGTTTATTTCCCCAAATAATCATAGCCCATAGTTTGCTAATATATTCGTAAAATTCTTCTTCATCCATTGAAACTATTTTATCTGAAGTATAACTTTTATAGTATTCTTCTCTTTCTAATCTTTCTTTTAAATCATTAAAATCATTATCTAAATTTACTCTAGATAGATAATTTTCTAAATGTTTATATAATAACTCTTTATTCATATAAACTCCTTTCATTAACTGTTTAAAGCATTTAATAAGCTTTGCTTGTATTCATTAGTATATTTTTTCATATCGTCAAATATATTTTTAGAAATACATTCTTTTATAAATTCATCTGTAGTATAACATTTAGCATTAAAATTACTCTTTCCATGTTCTCTAATATAATCAACAATTAAAGCATTGAAAAATTTATAAGTATCAGCATGAACATATGGGGCTACTAATGACATATATTTTTCATCCCATTCTTGATCTGAAATATGCCTAAATAAATTAGCTGTTTCATTGTTCAATTGTTGTGCTTTATTTCTTATTAATGTTACTTCTAACAACCAGTATATACCATTTCCAATAACTTCTATATCTCCACAATTGCCAGGAGCATGAGATATTGGCATACCATAAGCATCTATCTTATAATTTGGTCTAACTGAATGTGTTTCACCATAAATTAAATATAAAAGAATAGATAAATAAAATTCGAATTGTAAAGGGTAATCTATATATTTAAATTCAATATTTTTTCCTCTTACCCCAATATTAGAAATATGTTCTAATATCGATTCAATATTTAGTTTATAATCACTAACAATTTTATTTAATATAAAATTATAATCCATAATTTCTACATTGCTATTTCTGCTACTTTTTATTAATTTCATTTCATCTGCAGTTATAATGTTTATTTTATTAAAATAATCTATATCAACATTTTTTTCAGTTTCAGTAAAATTATCTTCTTTTTCTAAAAAATAATTTACAAACTTCTCGCTGTCATGATTAAATTCAATTAATAAAACACCTTGATTGACTATATTAACAAATCCAGTAATTCTTAGCATTCTCAATACAGTATCAGGATAATCTCTTATAACTGTACCAAATTTATTTTGTTTTCCATATGTCTCATTCAAATATTCATAAACCGAATCTTCCGTAGCAAATGAATTGTTTTCAATTGTTGTTAAAAACTTTTCAACATCATCTTCTTTACTAAATAAAGATACTACAAACTGATTGTAACTTAATTTTTTTTCTTTTTTATCTAGTTCTTTTAAAACTTTTATAATAAATTTAAAATAGTTATAATCATTACTAACATTTTTATATGGTGATCTCCAGTTGTATTTCATTGCTTGAAGTGAAAATGCTTCTTGCGGATCAATCTCGTTACTAATCAATTTTTTTGCAACATCTCCAATAATCAATTTTTTATTATATCTAGCATAAACAAAACCAAATTCAGAAAGTGTTCTCATATATGTCCAAAATCTTGATTGATAACCCTTTGGAAATCCGCCATCACCATTTCTGGTCTTATTAATTTCTATTACTTTATTTTGAATTTGTTCTTTGTTACGTAATTTTTTAATGTTAAATTCATCACTTTTTACAATACCGTTTTCATACATATCACAAACAATATCTAACAAGTTTTTATCATTTAACTCTATTCCTTCATATGATTTGATTAACAATAAAACATCTTTAAGTCTTTCAGGATTCCTCATAGCCGTGTCAAAATTAAGTTGTTTATATTCTGGTTCTCTTCTAGTCCCTATCCTTGTCATAATTAGTAACAAACACCTCCTTGGAATTTATTTTTACAGTATTATCATTAAAACTAATATAATTACTGTTAATTTCATATACATTATATTTTTTTGACCATTTTTCAAGAAATTTATTTTTTTGACCTTTATGATACATTAAATTAGTTATACCAAATTTAATACCTTTATCATTTAATTCATCAAGGAAATCATATAATTCGGTTTCATGCTTTTCATTCCATAACTTATTGTATTCGCTATCACTTATTAAATAAGGAGGATCTAATAGCACATAATCGTTTTTTCCTATTTTTAAATTTCTTACAAATTCTTTATAGTCTAAATTAAAATATTTTATATCTATTCTATTTAGGTAATCAAAATAATAATTTAATGAATTATAAACGTTGCTATTAAAATCAACATTTCCTACCGGTAAATTAAAATCTCCTTTTGAATTAAATCTCGTCATATGATTAAATCCATATATTAATAATAAATATAATTTTAAAACATCTTTTTTATTTTCATTATAATCGTTTCTTAATTTCAAATAATTTTCCTTATTGTATTTAGCATAATAGGTTTTTTTATATTTTTCTTTCAATTCACTTGGGACTAAATGTCCATTATAGGAACATGATAGTTCGTATTTTTTTATCAAACTGAATATATTTTTAAAAAACTTATCTTTGTCAGACGAATATTTTTGTAATTCTTTATGAATGCTAATAATAGCACTATCAATATCGTTAACATAATAATGATTAGCTTTTACATTTAAAAATGAACTTCCTCCACCGACAAAAGGTTCTATATAGTTATTTATATATGTTGGCATGTATTTTTTTATTTCTGGCATTAACTTGTATTTATCTCCTACATAAAACAACGGAGAACGATATGATATTTCTTTTTTTATGTTTGGTTTCACTTTCGTAACAAATATAAATTCTTTATGATCATTTAACTCTGTCTTACCTGTTGTAAATGCTTTGTATTTTTTTTCAAATTTTATTGTGTCACCTTTATTAGATAAAATAGTTTCAATTTCTTCTAGTGTTATTTTATTTTTTGATGAACTACTTTTTGATTCGTAGGTGTTATTATATGAAACAATTATATACTTTGCATCAAGTTTCTGAATTAAATCATTAAATGCAATTGGTGCTGAAGTCTTACAATATTCTGACATATTTTCTTCTTTTGGTTTCATTGCAACGCCGTATAATTCAGGTTTTTTCCATTGTGCTATATTCTCCATAACATGATAAAATCTACTATATTGTCTAGAATTATATGGAGGGTCAATATATGCTATATCACATTTAACTTCCTCCGCCAATTTATTAGAATCTTTTCTATATATTTCAACTATTTTATTACTATACTTTTTAGGATTAATTAAATTAAATTCAAATGAATCATTGATTTTTTGGATTTTTCTATATGCATCATAATGACCACAAGTATTTGCAATTTTATCAAACGAATATAAAAGTGAAGAAATGAGAATATTATATTCCTTGAAATTTATATTGTTTTTTTTATATTCTTTTTCAATGTTCTCACGTATATATCCGATTTTTTTTGCATCATTATAACTAAAAAATTTATTTCCAAAATTATCAGATACATAATTATCTTTAATTTTGCTACTTTTAAGATTGTTATATTTTTCTTTATACTCTAATAGTTTGCTTTCATTAAATTCTTCGTTTAAAAAGAAACCATTATAAATAATATTATTAGAGTATAAAAAATCATTAACTATAAATCTGTCATATTTTTCAAACAAATATTCTGTAACACAACCTGTTCCTGCAAATACATCAAAAAATGAACGACAATTTGGACAGTTTTCTCTAATTAATTCTGATATCCAATCCATTAATTTATATTTACTCCCTGTATATCTTCTATTTTGTATATCAAACATTATTACACCTCTTTATATGACACTATGACATTAAGTTAGGATATACCCCATACCTATTTCTAGTGTCATTCTGTCATTTATTAATCAACTATATCACTTACTGA
>ERZ824600.1202-NODE-1202-length-33428-cov-17.395649_pt1 | contig 33428 bp, 37 predicted proteins | sample MGYA00519933_ERZ824600 | MGnify/ENA primary metagenome ERZ824600 (study PRJEB31778, sample SAMEA3449178) | human gut metagenome | biome: human gut; feature: human-associated habitat; material: faeces | place: United Kingdom | collected 2010/2012 ... | reverse complement strand
AACCAATAAGTGGATTAGAAACATTAAAAAGATTAAGAAAAGAAAACATAAATATACCAGCAATAATAATGTTAGATGAAGGAAAAGAACACATAAAGAATCATTATATAAAAGATGGATTTACTGATTATATCTTAAAAAGTGATATAAAAAATGAAATAAAAAGAATAATTGATAAAATTTTATAGTTTTTATGAGGGTAATTTTATAAGATTGCCTTCATATTTTATTTTGGTAACAATATAATTATAGTATGAAATATATAATAATTATAATGCCTTTAATAGGAACTATTATTGGATCTTTATCAGTTTTGTTTATTAAAAAAAATAATGAATTATTAGTTAAAAAAGCGTTTGGTTTTTCGGCTGGTGTGATGTTAGTTGCTTCGTTTTTATCTTTAATTAATCCTTCTATAAGTATGAGTAAAAATTGGTTTCCACCGATATTTGGAATATTACTAGGAGTATTTATAATTTTATCTTTGGATTTAAAAATAAATAAGAACAATAAAATTAATGCTTTAATTATAATAATTGCTATAATTCTTCATAATATTCCAGAAGGAATTGCAACGGGTATTGGTTTAGCTGGTAGTATAACAAATGTTATATCTTTGAAATCAGCGCTTACTTTATCACTTGCAATTACTCTTCATAATATACCAGAGGGTATTGTTGTTGGCCTATTAAATGTAAATGATAAGAAAAAAGCTATTAAATATGGAATTATATCAGGTATTGTTGAACCTGTGAGTGCTATAATTACAAGTATAGTTGCGTTTCGTATAACAAAATTAATACCATATTTTTTTGCATTTGCTGGTGGGGCAATGATTTATGTTATAGTGGATGAACTTATACCGGAATCAAAAATAAAAAATAGCAAACAAGGTTTAATAAGTTTTATGGTCGGATTTATTGTTATGTTGTTATTAGAATTAATATTAGGATAAAAAATACTAACATTTTAGAAAAAGATGTGTTATACTTAAAATGTATTAATTAACTTGTTAGGTGTTAATACTTACATTTTATGTCGATAATTTATGTTTTGAGGCAAAGAAAATATATCTATTCGAGTATATCTTTAGAGGTATACTCTTTTTTTAGTTGTGAAGGAGGTAATAATATGATACTAGAAGAAAATGAAAACTTAAGAAAAAAAATTAAAAATGCGAATGGAGAAAGTGAAGAAGAAAGGTTAAATAATGCAAAGGAATTTGTTATGAGAGATGAAGCTATAATAAAAGAAATGGTAGAAACTATATTTATGACTGATATAAAGGTAAAAAAGGTAAAAAATGTTGTTTTGAATTTTGAAAAGGAAATAGAAGGTTATAAACAAATCGCGAATATAACGGCTTATATTAATGATGATACATTTGTATGTATAAAGTATTTTTCATCAAAAACAAACAAAGGCAAAGAATTATCATATGGATTATTGGTAAACTATCCATTTAATCTTTTTGAAGATGAAGAAGAGAAGAAAATGTTTACTAAAAAATTGTGTACTTTTATATATAGAAATACATCAAAGAAATTGAATTTTCATATATTGATAGATTTATATTATTCATATATAAAAAATCCAAAGCTTCCTAAAGTTATAATCGCTGAACTTAAAAGTAGAATTATTGTAAGAAGTTTGATGTAGTTTATTTTTTATATTTTTGTTATAATATTGTTGGTGAAAAAGTATGAAAATAATGATCGTTGAAGATGAAAAAGAAATATTAATAGAATTGAGTAATTTACTTGAAAATTCTGGTTATGAAGTTGAACAAATAAAAGATTTTTCTTTAGCAAAACAAGAAATATTAAATAGCAAAGCTGATTTAGTATTATTAGATATAAATATTCCAGTAATAAATGGAGAATTATTGTTAAATGAAATTAGAAAAGAGTCTAATGTACCAATAATAATGCTAACTAGTAGAGTAAATGAAGTTGATGAAGTTTTATCAATGAGTTATGGAGCAGATGATTATATAACAAAACCTTATAATCCAACAATATTATTGTTAAGAATTCAAAATATTTTTAAAAGAATGGATAGAGAATATTTGGTTTATGATGATGTAAAGGTTAATTATGAAAAAGGAACATTAAGTAAAAAAGATAAGGTAGTAGAATTAACAAAAAATGAAATGATTATATTTGTATATTTGCTTAAAAAAAGAGAAAAAATTGTTAGCAGAGATGAATTGATGACAGAACTATGGGATAATGATGAATATATTAATGATAATGCTTTAACTGTAAATATAAGCAGATTAAGAAGTAAATTAGAGAGTTTGGGGTTAAAAGAAACTATTGAAACAAAGAAGAAAGTAGGATATAAATTATTATGAAAATTAGTAGATATTTAAAAGATAAATTAAATAGTATATTGGTATTTATATTATTTTATATAATAATTTTGGTGTTTTTAATAATCTTTAAGACTAAAAGGGAACTTAATATTTTTATTTTATTTTTACTATTAATAATGGGAATTATATTATTATTGTTGGATTTTTTTAGAAAAAGGAATTTTTATAATAAATTAATTGAAAATATAAGTGATTTAGATCAAAAATATTTAATATTGGAGTTTATGAATGAACCGGATTTTTATGAAGGGAAAATATTATATGAACTTTTATATGAAATAAATAAATCATATATTGAAAAAATGAATGAATACAAGAAAAATGTTAATTCTTTTAAAGAGTATGTTGAAATGTGGATTCACGAAGTTAAATTACCAATATCAACAATGGTTTTATTAAATCATAATCATAAATTAGATAAAAGGATGAATAATCAATTAAATAAAATTGATAATTATATTGATCAAATACTTTATTATGTAAGAAGTGAGAATGCTGAAAAAGATTATATAATAAAAGAAACTAGTATTAAAAAAATAATAAATAATGTACTTTTGAAAAATAAGGATGATATTATTGAAAATAGTATTGAATTAGAAGTCGAAATAAAAGATGAAAAAATATTAACTGATGGTAAATGGATGGAGTTTATTTTGAACCAAATAATAAATAATAGTATTAAATATAGGCAAAGTAATCCTATTATTAAAATAAAGTACGAAAATAATTTACTTGAAATTTATGATAATGGAATTGGTATAAAAGAAAGTGATAAAAAAAGAGTTTTTGATAAAATGTTTACAGGTGAAAATGGAAAGGAAAATATAAAGTCTACGGGAATGGGACTATATATAGCAAAAGAAATGTGTAGTAAATTAGGTCACGAGATTATGATTGAATCAGAAGAAAATAAGTATACTTGTGTTAAAATAACGTTTAAACAAAATGACTATTACAATGTTACAAAAATGTAATATTAAGTAATATAAGAAAAGGATTTTTTGGAAAATATATAGTATGATTAATTCGAGGTGTGAAAAATGAATGTATTAGAAATTAAAAATATTGAAAAATATTATGGCAGTAAATCAAGTCTAACTAAAGCAATTGATGATATATCATTTAATGTTGAAAAAGGTGAATTTGTTGCTATAATGGGTGCGAGTGGAAGTGGTAAAACAACACTTTTGAATTGCATAAGTACAATTGATAAGGTAACAGCTGGTCATATTTATATTGAAGAAAAAGATATAACAAAGTTAAGAGGAAATGAATTGAATAAGTTTAGAAGAGAAAACTTGGGTTTTATATTTCAAGACTTTAATCTATTAGATACTTTAACAGCTTATGAAAATATAGCTTTAGCGCTTTCAATTCAAAATGAAAATATTAATCAAATTGATGAAAAGGTTAAAAAGGTGGCGCAGGAATTAGATATAGAAAATGTTTTGAATAAATATCCATATCAAATGTCTGGCGGACAAAAACAAAGAGTCGCGAGTGCAAGAGCAATTATTACAAAGCCTAAATTGGTATTAGCCGACGAACCAACTGGAGCATTAGATTCTAAGTCTTCAAAGATGTTATTAGATAAGTTTAATTACTTAAATAATGAACTTAAAACAACTATTTTAATGGTAACTCATGATGCTTTTACAGCTAGTTATGCTAGTAGAGTAGTTTTTATAAAAGATGGAAAACTATTTAATGAAATATATAGGGGTAATGATAGTCGAAAAGAGTTTTTTGACAAGATTATTGATGTTGTAACTTTACTTGGTGGTGATCTAAATGATGCTCTTTAAGTTATCTTTTAAAAATATAATAAAAAGTATAAAAGATTATGCTATATATTTCTTTACTTTAACACTTGGAGTAGGTATATTTTATGTTTTTAATGCTTTAGATAGTCAAACGGCGATGTTAAATTTAAATGCATCAACAAAAATGATTGCCAAAACACTAGTAAGTATTTTATCTGGCGTAAGTATTTTTGTATCAATTATACTAGCTTTTTTAATCATATATGCAAGTAGGTTTTTGATAAAGCGAAGGAATAAAGAGTTTGGCATATATTTGACTCTTGGAATGAGTAAAAGAAAAATATCAATAATTCTTTTTTTAGAAACATTATTTATAGGAATTATTTCATTAGTTGTAGGGCTTGGAATTGGTGTTGTTTTATCACAATTTATGAGTGTTTTGGTCGCGAAAATGTTTGAAGCAGATATGACTAATTTTGCATTTGTATTTTCTAAACAAGCACTTATTAAAACAATAATATGTTTTAGTATTATGTATTTAATTGTAATGATATTTAATACAACTATAATTGGAAAATCAAAATTAATAGATTTAATATATGGCAATAAAAAGAATGAAAAAGTTAAAATTAAAAATCCATATGTGTGTATAATAATTTTTATACTTGCAACCTTTACTTTAGGGTATGCTTACTATATGGTAACTGATGGTATAGAAATATTATTTGATAATGAAAACAATATATTTATTCCAATAATTCTTGGAATAGTTTCAACATTCTTTATTTTCTGGTCAGTATCTGGGTTATTATTAAAGATATTTACAAACATAAAACATATTTATTATAGAAAATTAAATTCATTTACAATAAGACAAATTAGTAGTAAAATTAATACGATGGTTGCATCAGTATCAATTATATGCTTGATGTTATTTGTAACAATATGTGCATTATCAGCTAGTTTGTCACTTAAAAATACGATGAATGAAATGGTTAAAAAGCTTGCACCTGTTGATGTGGATTTATATAAACTTTATTATAATAGAGATGTACTTAAACCTTTAAATTTAACTAAAGAAGAGATTAAAAATAGAAATTCATCTGTTAAAGATTCTTTAGAGGGTCTTGGAATTGATGTAAATTCGTTTTTTAAAGATATGGTTGAATATAATAGTTATCAAATTGATGGTATAACATTTGAATATACTCTTGGTGATAAAAGAGATGAAATATTAAAAGATTATCCATATTTAGGTACTGATAGTTTAGAAGAAATAATGAAGATAAGTGAATATAATAAAGTTGCGCGTTTGTTTAATAACGAAGAATTTGAATTAAATGATGATGAATATTTGATAGTTGGAAATTATCAAAATATGGTTGCTATAAGAAATAGAGCTTTAAAATATAGTCCAGAAATAATTATAGAAGGCCATAAATTAAAACCAAAATATCAGGAAGTAAAAGATGGATTTGTTGTTATGAGTCCTAATTATATGAATATTGGAATAATTATTGTACCTGATAATGTAATTGGAGATATTTATAACAAGGATTATACAATTAAAGATGAGTATAGAATATATAATCATTTACTTGCAAATTATAATAGTAATAATATTGATTCTGAAAATATATTTGGTAATTATAGTAATAAAAATGGTTATATTTTACCTAGTTATGATACAAAAATTGAAATAAGCTCAAGTAGTATTGGACTTGGGGCGATGGTAACATTTATAAGCATATATTTAGGTATAATATTCTTAATGGCAAGTGCTGCTATACTTGCTCTTAAAGAGCTTACTGAAAGTAGTGATAATAAAGAAAGATATAATATTTTAAGAAGATTGGGTGCTGATGAAAAGATGATTAATAGAGCATTATTTGATCAAATACTTATATTTTTCTTACTACCTTTACTACTTGCAATAATACATTCAATTTTTGGAATAAAGTTTTGTGATTATGTATTATTTATGCTTGGAAGCGAAAGTTTGTTAAAGTCAATTATAATGACAGCAGTATTTATTGTCTTTATTTATGGGGGATATTTCTTAATAACATATCTATGTTCAAAAAATATAATAAGAAGGTGATTATATGGGTTATTTAAAAGTAATCAAAGAGGCATTTATTTTCTTTCCAATAATTGCCTTCTTTTTTACAATACCATTTATTTTAAAACAATACCATAAATATGGTTCAATTAATAAGCTTAGGGTTTTAATTGTTTATTCATTTATACTATATTTAATGACAATATACTTTTTGGTAATATTACCATTACCAAGTTTTGAATATGTAGATAAATTAAAAACACCATATACACAGTTAATTCCTTTTAAGTTCATATATGATTTTATAAAAGAAACGCCACTTGTTATAACAAACTATAAAACATATATAAAAGCTTTATTAGATAGTTCATTTTATGTTGTTATATTCAATATATTTATGTTTGTACCGTTTGGTATGTATTTAAAATATTATTATATGTGTTCATTTAAAAAGACAGTTTTGTTAAGTTTTCTATTATCATTATTTTTTGAATTAACGCAGTTATCAGGACTTTTCTTTATCTATAGTAGACCTTATAGATTATTTGATGTTGATGATTTAATTCTAAATACACTAGGAGGAATAATTGGTTATAAAATAATGCAAGCAATTCATTTTTTGCCGACTAGGGAAAGTATTGATAAAAAATCATTTGAACAGGGTTCTTTTGTTTCGCCGCTTAGAAGGATAGTTTTATTTATTTTAGATGTTAATTTATATGAGTTTTTATATTTAATGATAAATGCATTTTTTAACTATAAATATATGAATTATATAGTTTTGTTATTATATTTTGTTATTATTCCATTATTAAATAAAGGAAAAACAATTAGTGGTAGTTTTCTTAATGTTAGATTAGAGTTTCAAAATAATTTGTTATTGGGTTTGTTATTTAGAACAATAATATTATATTTGTACTATTATTATTTACCTTTAATTTTAGTGCTTTTAAGAATAGAACATATAACTAAAACATATCTTTTTGTTATTTTGTTACTACCATTATTTTATCTTATAAATGTAATTCATTTATTTAGAAAAAAAGAAATGTTTTATGACAAATTATTAAAAACAAAATATGTAAGTACAATTAATAAATTATAATATTTTTTAATCTTTATTTAATAAAAATGTGCTATTATTAGATTGGTGATGGAAATGAAAATATTAATTATTGAAGATGAAAATAGTATAGCTGAAATAATGAAATCCTATAATCCAGAAGGATTTAGTTATGGTTCTAATGGTAGCGCTTATGATTATAATTTTTCAAATCCAAACGATGCATATTTCTTATCATATTATTCAAGGCAAAGTTATTTAGAGGATAGAGCAGTTTTGTTTTCTGATATGATGACTAGAACAACAAAAAGACCATATTACAATGACGGTACACCAATAAATAAAAAAGCAAAATTAATAAATGATCAACTTCATAAATATTATAATTGTGTATCAAAATCAGCAAAAGAACATTGAGAAAGATTTATTTAAAGGGAATAAAATGATAGATTATAATTAGAAAATAAATTGGGGTATTTAAAAACTCTTATTTTCACTTTGTTAGGTAATTTATTAGGAGCAATTATTAGGGCATTGTTTAATAATAAAATCAAAGCGAAATATAATTATTCAAAATGAAAACCTTTAAGCCAAGCGCTTTTTCTATATGATTTCATAGTAAATTTATATGTATAAATTAAACGAAATTAATGGAAAAAGCAAGCAAAATGTGATATAATATTAATAGATAATTTACTAAGGAAGAGGTGAAAATGTGAAAAAATTTACACTAATGAACAAGAATAAAAAAGTATTTGATTTCGTTTATGATGAAGAAGAACACTTTATAGTAAACTTTGAACGAAACTATCCTGAAAATGAAGATTATGCACCTTTTGGCCTAATAAAAATGAATGAAATAGATAAAGTAGAATTTAATAAATGGTGGAAAAATAGGCAAATACCAGCATCAAGAAAAGGATTAAAAGAAGTATTACATAATAGCAATGTTTATGATAAAGATAACTTTGATTTACTAGATGCGAAAGCATACTGTTTATCATTATCTGACCAATACTGGGTTAAAGGTGTGGATGAAGAAATATCTTGGGAAAGTATTAATTTCTTTGATAATGAGTTTTCAGAAGACATAGGAAAGATTTTATTTAATGGGGGTAAAACAGCATTAAACTTAAATTTGAACACTCCAGATATGACAAGCAATGGTAATTATGAAAAAAGATGGAAAATTATAGATGGGGAAAGATACTTATTAAAAGCTGGAAGTAAAATTTATAATCAAGAACCATTTAATGAACTTATTGCTACAAAACTTTATGAAAGATTATTGAATAAAGACGAGTATGTAGAATATAGTGTTATTTTTGATGATGATAAAGCAATATCAAAATGTAAAAATTTTATTACAAAAGATACAGAATTAGTACTGGCATGGAAAATTAATGAATATTATGAATTTTTAGATGGTGAGAATAAATATACACACTATATACGATGTCTTAATAATTTGGGTATTAAAGATGCCGAAACCTTGACTGATAAAATGATAGTATGTGATTATATAATCGCAAATAAAGATAGGCATTTCAATAACTTTGGAGTAATTAGAGATGTTAACACGCTAAAATTTATTGGTGTTGCCCCAATATTTGATAATGGTTGTTCCTTATGGTATGATGAAAATGATATGTATGTTGGAGAATTCTTTTTAACAAAACCATTTGAAGAATATGAAAAAACACAACTTAGTTTAGTAGAAAAATTGGAATGGCTTAATATATCTAAATTAGAAGATTTTCCAAATGAAGTTAAAAATATTCTTTCAATGGATAAATTATTATCAAAAGAAAGAATAAATAAAATAGTTGGTCAGATAAAACTTAGAATTGAGTTCATAAAAGAATTGAAAAAATTACGTGAAATAGATGCCGATAATGGATGTGAGATTGAATAACAAAATTTTAAAATGATATTTTAGGGAGATTAGTTTGAAGTGCAACTAATCTTTTTATATAAAAAAAGGGTGATAAAAATTAGTATAATATCTGAATATAAAGCATATTTGTTTTACTATCTTTCAAAGTATCATAACTTAACTAATTCCAAAAAATATTTTCTTTGCTTAAATTCAAATAACATAGACAACAATTCTAGTTATAAATGTCAATATTTTTGTAGGTTTTTATTAAATCAAGTAAGAAGTATGGAATGAAAACATATTAAATATAATTCTTTACTGAAATCGGTAGAAATATGATATAATAGTTTTGAGGTAGAATGAGTTATAATATGTTGTGAAAGATAATAGTAGATATGTTAAATAATAAATGCTAAATATTATTGGAATACGTATTAATAATAACAATAATTTCAATGGTTATAATTGGGATGTTCTTCTTTTTTAGGAATGAATTGATTAGATTGCTAGATTATTATAGGTAATATCTTGACAGAATACTATAATGGAGATAAAGAGAGTAGGTTTGTAGTGAAGAAAATTTTGATTCAATAAAAAATAAGCAATATTAAATAATTAATAGTTTTATAATCAAATAAGGTTGGAAGGAGGTTTGAATGAAAACAAAGAATAAAGAAAGGACACTTGCCATTGTAAAGCCAGATGGAATGGTGCATTTAGCTGAAATCATAGATGCTATTTACAATGAAGGATTTATTATTAAAGATTTTTATCTGAAATATTTGGACGAAGAAATTTTAGAAGAACATTATGCTCATTTGATAGATAAACCATTTTTCCCAGAGCTTGTTGACTATATGACTTCTGATAAAGTAGCAATTTTACTTTTAGAAGGATATAACATAGTTGAAAGATTTAGAAAGTTGATAGGGCCAACTGATAGTAGAATTGCAGGACCTGAAACAATAAGGGGAAAATATGGCACTGATAAAAGTATTAATGTAATTCATGGATCTGGCAGTAGAGAAGAAGCAATAATAGAAATAGAAAGATTCTTTAAGGATAGGAGGAACTAATGCGAAATGTAGATGTAACAAAAAAAATAACACATGGAATGTATGTTTTGACAACAAAAGGTGGGGGTTGCATAGTTGATGCTGTTGCTCAAGTAGGAAAAGGAGAAAAACCTACTATCATAGTGTCAGTAAATAAAAAGAATTTTACTAATCAATTAATTAAGTTAAATCAAAAATTTGCTCTGTCAATTATTGGAAAAAAAGTTAATCCAAAAATTATAGAAACATTTGGATTTAAATCTAGTAGAGAAATTGATAAATTTAAAGAAATAGAATATAGAGAAGTTGACGGAGTAAACATTATTAGTAATACTTTAGGTTATTTAATATGTGATGTGGTGAGTTTAGTTGAAAATGAAACTCATACTGTATTCTTTGGTCAAATGTTTGAAGGTGATATAACTAGTGATGATGAAGTTATGACATATCATTATTATCAAGAGCATAAAGAAGAATTAATTAAAACAACAACTAAAGATAATAAAACTGCTTGGGTATGCACATTGTGTGGATATATCTATGTTGGGGAGAATCTTCCAGAAAACTTTGTGTGTCCTAAATGTAAACAAGGGGCAAAAAAATTTATAAGGAAATAATGGTGAACTATATGAAAAATATTTATATAATAACAGGAGCTAATGGCTTTCTTGGAAATAATATTGTAAGATTACTTGAAAAAGATAATATGAATGAAATAAGAGCATTAATTTTGCCTAATGATAAAACAGATGCTTTAAATGAACTTAAATGTGAAAAATTCTATGGTGATGTAACAAAGTTAGAAACATTAGAGGATATATTTAATATAGATCAAAATATTAAAGAAAAAGCGAATATTTACGTTATTCATTGTGCTTCAATAGTATACCTTGATAGTAAATATAACGAAAGAGTATATCAAGTTAATGTACAAGGGACTAAAAATATTATTCAAAAAACTAAAGAAATAAAAGCTAAACTAGTATATGTTAGCAGTGTACATGCAATAGAAGAAAAACCAAATCATGAGGTAATGGATGAAAATGCAAGTTTTGATCCAGATAAAATTGTTGGTTTATATGCAAAGACTAAAGCTGAAGCGACAAGGTATGTGTTTAATGAAGTTAAAAACAATAATTTAAATGCCTGTGTTGTCTTTCCATCAGGGCTTCTAGGGGTAAATGATTTTACCAATACAAATATGACAGTTTTAATAAAAAATATCTTAAATGAAAAAGTTCCTTCGGTAACTGAAGGAGGATATGACTTTGTTGATGTAAGAGATGTTGCTAAAGGTATTATTAATGCTTGTACTAAAGGTAAAAAAGGAGAAGGGTATATATTGTCAGGCGAATATGTAACCATTAAAAAAATGGCTGATTTGGTATGTGAGTATGGTGGCGCAAAACCAATAACAAAAGTTGTTTCAATAAATATGGTTAAAAATATTGCTCCTTTATTTGAACTATATTATAGACTTAGGAAAAAAACACCATTATTTACTAAATATTCATTGTATACATTAAAGGCCAATGCTAACTTTACAAATGCTAAAGCAAAAAAGGATTTGGATTATGAAACAAGAAATATTAAATATACAATTAAAGATTTAGTTAATGAAATAAAAAGTAATAATAATTTATAAAATAAGGATATTTCTGTAATTTGTAGGAGAATGAAATGAAATACAAATTAAAAATACTTGCAATGATAATATTTGGAATTATAATAGGATTTTTTTCAAAATATAGTGATACATCAGGTAAAACTTTTTCTCATTATTTTGGAATATTATCTTCTGGCATATTCTTTTGGTTTTTCATTGCTACGTTGATTTTATGTTTATCAAAAACAAGAAAGTTATTTAATACATATTACTTATCATTTATGGGTTCAATGCTTGTATCATACTATTTATATTCAAAGTATGTAATAGATTATTATTATTCAAAAATAGTATGGTTTTGGATTATAATGTTATTTATAACAGCAATAATTGGAAATATATTTTATAGCGTGAGAAAAACAAAATTATTTAGATGTCTATTTATTATTGGCTCTATTGTATTAATTATATATGATGGTATAAAATTATATGGTTTTGGGAACGGAACATTTATAATAGAAATAATTTTATCCATAATTGGTTATATAATAATAAATAAAGAATCAAACAAAAAAAATAGAGAAAGAAATGAAAATAATGAAAGTGGTTTTTAAGGATAATATTAAATCGTATTTATTAGTATTTTTATTAAGTGTACTTGCGGGACTTTCTGTAGTATTATGTTTAACGCTTCCTAATAATAATTTGTGGTCTTTTTCTTACTGGAGTTCTAGTACTTATGGTTTTTGGATGTTTACAACATCTCTTATAGTTTTGCTAAGCGAGAAAAGAAAAACAGCAATTATTAATGCTTCAATATATGTATTTATGATATTTCTAATTACTACAATATATCAATCAATTAAAATGTATTTTTATTCATATACTCCATTTGATTCATTAATGGAAATACCAATTAATAGTATTAATGGATGGTTATTATATAGTATTATACCAGCAGTAATATGTGGAGTTTTAGGGGCAATACTTTATAGTGGTAGAGAAGATAAAATATATGGTAAAATATTATGTATTATGCCAGCAATATTTATATTAATAGAAACAATTATATTGTTTATTTCAGTATTTACTAAACAAATGAAATTATTTTCATCTATTACCGATCTTATATCTCTTATATTATATATAATATTTTTGATAAGATTTGTATTTAATAAAAACATTAAAACGGGGGATATATGAGAGAAATATTCACAGGAAATTCAATAATAAATCAGTTTATACAAGTTATACCAATTACTTTATTAGTAGGACTATTATATATAATATTTAGATTTTTAAAACTAAAGAAAAATAATAGTGATATTAATTATAAAAAGGAAATTTCGTATTTAATATTTGTGTGTTATATAGTAGGACTATTTAATTTGGTATTAGTTCCTAGAAACTTTTGGAATACCATTTGGCATAATATATTTTATAATTTAAATGAAAATCCGTTTGAAGGAATATTTGATTTTTCCTATAATTTTATTCCAACAATATATAAAATAATTATTGGAGAGTATGCTTTAGGTAGCTGGGTAAAGATAATGATAATAGGAAATTTATTGATGTTTATTCCTATGGGGATATTGTTATCATTATGCTTTAAAAATTTTAAGAAAAAGAATATGTTTAAATATGCTATTTTAATACCACTTGCTATTGAAGTTATACAATTAGTAGTTGGTAGAAGTTTTGATATAGATGATTTGGTAATGAACTTTTTAGGGATTGTTATAGGTTATTATATAGTGGAATTATTAAAATGTTTAATAAATGTTAAAAGTCTTTGACAAAGTTCCAAAGACATTTGGTAGAAATCCACTACTAACATATATATAATTGTTAGTGAAAGGAGGAATAAGAATGAAATTAGGAGATAATATTTTCAAACTAAGAAAAGATTGTAAACTTTCACAAGAACAATTAGCAGAAAAAGTTGATGTAACTAGACAAACAATATCAAATTGGGAGCTTGGTGAAACTTCACCAAATCCAGAACAATTAAAATTATTATCAAAAGCATTAAACGTTAGTATTGATGAGTTATTAAATAATGATATTAAACAAGTATTAGTAGAAAAAGTAAATAATACTGAAAAAAATGCAGAGATAATAATTAAGATACTAAAAGGCTTGGGAATAATTTTTGTTGTTGGTTTTGCTATTATTATTTTCATAAATATTATGTTTGGTGCTAAAAAAGACTCTATAGTTATAAAAGAAAATCAAACTGTTCTTCTTAGTTGTCAATTAAACGAAAAAAAGTATACTTATTTAATAGAATATGATAATAATGATAATATTATTGATGCAAGTGGTAGTGATTATATTATAAATTTTGTTAAAGATAAAAAATTTAACAAAGCTAAAATACTAGTAAAATATATTGAATCATATTTTGAAGATAATGGTGGTCATTGTTAATCAAATTACAATTTAGTAATTAGTTAGAAAAGTATTAATTTGTTAAACTCTACGCTTCGTTTGGTGTAATCCTGTTAAATATATAATATAATTTGATTGTGAAAGGAGAAATTATGAATCAAGAAAAGATAGGAAAATTTATTTTAGAACTGCGTAGAGAAAAAAATATGACACAACAAGAATTAGCTGATAAAATTGGTGTTACAGACAGAGCAATATCAAAATGGGAAAATGGTAGAGGGATGCCTGATTTATCATTAATGATACCCTTATGTAAGGAACTGGACATAACAATAAATGAGTTAATTAGCGGGGAGAAAATTGAAAAGAAAGATTATCAAAGTAAATTAGAAGAAAATATTGTTAAAACGATTGATTATACAAATAGAAGAATCATAAATAAGGACAAGATATTTAAAATAGTAGTTGGAACTATTATAACAATAATTTTAATAATTGGATTAATGTTTTTTGTAGATGTTAATAGAATGAATAACAATGATTCTGTGATATTTAGTACATGGGGATTTAAATATGCTCCTCCAGTAGATTTTCATGAAGAAGAAATTATAAGTGGAGTAGAAAATTATTTGCTAGAAAAATCAGAGAGTGAACTTAAACAATATGAAAACGAAAAATCATTTGTTGGTATTAGAACTTATTTAATTAAAGAAAAAAATAAGCATAAACTTTATAATGTTTATGCATGGGTTTTAGAAGAAAAATATTATTTGGAGAATAATGAGATAAAACAAGGTAGTAGTTCTTCTATTCCTTATATGTTTGTAGTAGAACATACTAATGATGAATATAAGGTTGCTGATTCAAGAATACCAAGAGATGGGACTTATTATGCTGAGGATATGAAAAACATATTTCCAAGAAGTGTAAGGAATGATATGGATGAAGTTTATAATGATGGTACAATTGAAAAGTTAGAAAAAGATATTCAAAAACAATTATCATTATATTTTCATAAATAACAAATTATATTTTATTAGTGAGATTAGTTTGAAATATAACTAGTCTTTTTATTTTAAGTAAGAATAATAACAAATGTCATAGAGTGATGATTTTGTCCATTCAGGGGTGATGAAGTTGTTACACATAATAATATAAGAAATTAATATAACAAGAATATAAATATATTTAAATTAATAATATTTGAACTAATCTTTTTTTAATACTAATTTTTTATTTTCTTTGGCTACTTCTACATTTGAAAAGGTTTGTAATGCTTCTTTTAAATATAATTCTTTTTCTTCTTCAGGCCAAAAGTGAGTTAATAGTAGTTTTTTGGCATTGGATTTACTTGCTAAAATACCAGCATCATAGGCTGTCATATGTGTTTTACTGTTAGTATTATGTTTTTGTAAGAAAGAACTTTCACAAATAATTAAATCGGCATTTTTGCAATAGTTTATTAATTTACTGAAATTGGTTGTTCCTATATCGGAAGTATAAATGATTTTAAAGTCTTTATTTTGTAATTTAATCATATATGATTCAATGGTATGTGAATTGTTATTTTCAAAAGATATATTTAAATCATCTATAAAAAAATTGCATGAATCATTTATACCATAATAATTTGAATAAGTTTCATTATTTGAAATGATAGAAGCTTTATTAAAGGCAAAATCATTTTTAGGTAAATAAATTTTTATTTTTTTATTAAGTTGTCCTAAATTATGATAAACATATGATGCATATTGTAAAGCTCCTAAATCACCAAAATGGTCTTTATGGTAATGAGTAATAATTACATTTAAGTTTTGTAAATCTTTTGGAAAATTTAGTAATCTTGTTATACCATTACCACAGTCTAATAATATTTTTTGGTTATTATATTCAACTAAGAATCCTGGACAATTCATATTTCCTTTTGTATAAGGGGAAATTGTTCCGAGTGGGGTAATTATTATTTTATTCATTTTTTTAAACTCCTTTTCTTTGCTAACATTTTTTCTATAACAATTGGATTTACATATCTTGAAATATCTTTATCAAGATTGAAGACTTCTTTAACCATACTTGATGATATAAATTGATATTCTTTATCTGCAAATAGACAGATTGTATTTATTTTACCTTTTGATATTTCTTTATTCATTTGCTGTAATTGAACTTCATAGTCATAATCGCTTAAACTTCTAAGTCCTCTAATAATTGCTTTACATTCATTAAGTAGGGCGATATCAACAGTTGCGCCACTAGCAGAAATAACTTTTACATTATTTATTTTTTGGTATAATTCTTTAATTATTTCCATTCTTTCTTCTAGAGTAAATAGTCCGGATTTTTTTAAAGGGTTCTGCATAACTGCTATTATTACTTCATCAAATAAATCACTTGCTTGTTTAACAATATTCATATGACCTTTTGTTATTGGATCAAAACTTCCGGGATATAATACTTTTGTCATAATGATTTCACCAACCTTTTAATTATTTTGTTATCGTTTTCTTTTATAACATAATCGAAAGCGCTTTCATCAAAATTTATACTTGCTTTTTCTCTTAAATCAAAGGCTTCTTTTGTTATATTATCTCTTTTCATTACTCTTTGTTTGCGCACATCATACGGAATATCTAAAAGTATTTTTATATTGCACATAGCAAAATATTTTGTAATTGGTAGTAGTAACCAATCGAGGATAATAATTTTATTTTTGTGGATGTTTAGAAAATTATCAATTTCTATTTGCATATATTTCCAAGTGATGTCAGATAATTTGTTCATTTCTTTTCGCGATGCAAAAACTATTTCTCCGAGTTTTTTTCTATCAATATTATTTTTTTGAATAATTGATTCACCGAATGATTTTATTAATTCCTCTTTAACTTCTGGTAGTAATAATACACTATGACCGATTTTATCAATGTCTAAATGGATGGCTTTATTGTTTGACTTGTTTATTATTTTGCGTGCTAGTGTACTTTTACCACTGCCTGATTTTCCGCTTATACCTATAATCATATTTTCCCTCCTTGTGATTTGTATTATATTACATTTTTTGATATAATCAAAATACATATTTATTATGTTTGTCATAACGGGAGGTTATTATGAATATAGATTTTGAATTATATAGAATTTTTTATGTTGTTGCGAATAATTCTAATATTACTAAGGCAAGTGAGGAATTAAATATATCTCAGCCGGCAATAAGTAAATCTATTAAAAATTTGGAAGAACAATTGGGGGGTCAATTGTTTGTTAGGACTAAACGTGGTGTGGTACTTACGGAAGAGGGGAAAGAGTTTTATAATTATATAAAACAGGCAATTGAATATATTAATAATGCAGAGAATAAGTTTACTGATCTTATTAATTTAGAGGCTGGATGTATAAAGATTGGTATTAGTACAACTTTAACAAAGGAGTTTTTGCTTCCATATTTAGAGAAGTTTCATTCGTTGTATCCTAAAGTTGATATACAAATAATTACTAGTTTAACTTCGGATTTAATGTCTAAATTGAAAAATGGTTTGATAGATATTATAGTATTAAACATAAATAATAAGAATTATGGTAATGATATTGATATTATTAGATGCAGGAAAATAAATGATTGTTTTGTTGTAAATAATAAATATAAGGATTTATCTTTTAAGGAAATGTCTTTAGAGGATTTAAATAATTATCCTTTAATATTGCAAGCTAAGGGTTCTAATACTAGAGAGTTTTTGGATGATGTGGCTAGAGAAAAGGGAGTAGTTCTTAAACCTAATATTGAATTAACAAGTTACTCATTAGTAGTTGATTTTTGTAAGATAGGTTTTGGTATTGGATATGTGACTAAAGATTACATTAAAGATGAGATTAAAAATAGGGAATTATTTGAATTAAAGATAAAAGAGAAAATTCCTAGTAGATATATAGGGATTGCTTTATCAAAAAATCATTTGCCTAATTTTAGTACAAAAAAGCTTATTGAAATAATAACTGAGAAATAAGATGATTACAATTTAAATGGTTTTGTAATCATTTTTTGTTTTGAATGTGTAGTTGTAGATAGTTTGTAAAAAAATAAAAATTAGCTGGTATAGATTGTGAAAAATATGATTTTATGATATTATATAGCGTAATTTGAGGTGATGTTTATGGCAAGTTTAAATGTAGGTTATCTTTTAAAAAAGAAATATGTTAATTATCAATTAAAAAGATGGGAAATATTTGAGTTTGTTGATTATGTTGCAACCATAAGTTTTACAAATACGGATTACATTAAAAGATATAATATTTTAACTGGCAATAATGCTGGTGATTATGCAGATGTGTTTGGTGAAAATATAGATGAAGGAGCTTTTATTTTTCTTTCTGATGATCTAAATGATGTCATAAAGAGAAATAAAAATATGGCAAATTTTGCTGCAATAAGAAAAAATGAAATTTCCATAAATCATAAATACTTTTTAAGAAATGATAAGGGTAATGGAATGATTCAATTAACCAATAAAGATTTTATAAGTTTTTTAGAAAAAAATAGTTCTAAGGATAAATCAGAATTTAATGAAGAAGAGTTTGAAAAAATTACTGATATTTCTACTATGTATTCTTCGATTAAAAAAACTATAATTTCACAAGATGAACAAATTATGCAAATTCTTACTTCATTATTTAAAAATCAAAAAGTTATAGAATCAGATTTAGATATTGATTTAATGGCGAAATTGAAGGAGAATATATTAATATATGGTTCAACAGGAACAGGAAAAACAGAAATTTTAAAGAGAATTTCTAAATTATATAATATTCCTATTGTTATTGAAGATGCAACGTCTCTATCGGAAACAGGTTATACAGGTCGTAATATAACTGATATGTTAGAAGATTTATGTTCGGCTGCTAATGGTGATATAAAATTAGCTGAAAAAGGTATATTAGTAATTGATGAATTTGATAAATTGGCAGAGAAATCAGGAGATAATCAATCTCATGTTTCTAGATTAGGTGTTCAAAGATCGTTATTAAAATTATTGGATGGAACATTATTCTATTTTGATAATAAAAAATTTGATAGTTCAAAATTAACTATTGTCGGTGTCGGGGCGTTTACTGGAATAACTAATGGAGATGACTATAAAGAGCTTACTACAGAAGATTTTATGAACTATGGAATAATGCGGGAATTGATTGGTAGATTTTCGAAAACTATTGCAATGAATCCATTAGAAAAAGAAGATATAATTAAAATATTGAAAAATTCTGATTTTAGTCCATTAAACACATATAAAAAATTATTTGAAATTCTTCAGGTACAATTTGAATTTACTGATGACTTTATTGAATATATTGCTGATTTAGCTATTGCGAAAAAAAGTGGTGCTAGAAGTTTAAAAACTGTTTTTGATGAATGTATAAGTAGCGCTTTATTTAGAATATTTGCTGGTGAATATTCTGGAATTTTATTAGTTAAACCAGATATTAAAGATGAAAAACCATATGTTTTAACTAAAACAAAAGGAAATAAATAACTTTTTAAAAAAATAATTAATTGTTAAAAAGATGATTATGAGCATTAATGCTTTAAATCATCTTTTTCTAATTTCTATATAATTTTTTTGAACTATTAATTGATTTAGAAATATTTACTAATTAGTTATAATCTTCTTCATTTAAACTTTTATGATATAATAAAAGTAAGGTGTTTGATTATGAAAGAAAAAAATTTATTAGAACAAGTATTGAATATAGATAAAAAATTAGAAGAAATTTTTGCGCAAATAACACATGGTTTACCATATAAGTTGTTTAGAAGAAAAATTATTTCAGAGGTTTTAAAAAATGATTATTATAATCAACTACATTTTTTGTTAAGTAAAATGAGTAATAGTGATTTGTTAGTAGTTATGAATGTTGCTAATTATGTAACAAAATAATGTATGTACCTGAATATTTAGGCGATGCGTTTGTCTATTATGAAAAAATCAAGAATAATCCGAATTATTTGATTCAAGCTTATAATGATCTTGTAGAACAACAAAAATCTATTGCCTCTATGTCTAAAGATAAATATTATTATGAAATTGTTATGGGAAAAGCTAATATTAAAGAAATAGAAAAGTATTTGCTTACTTCTATGACAGATGAACAAATTCAAGAATTAGCTAATTCATCTTTATCTTATTTTTGCTTTCCCATTTTGATATTTTGCTATTCATAGCGACAAAGATATGATATAATTTTATTGTAAGGAGGAGCTTCATATGGCTGATATGGACACAAAACAGGCAGTAGAAGAAGAGAGTGTGACGCAAGCTACTGTTGAAAAATAGTGTGGGAACAAACAAATTTTAGGCGCAGCGCAAGATAAAAAAGGTTAAGCATGTTATATACCTAAAAACACAAAATTATCTTTAAGGCAAATTAAGAAAAAAATTTAACATATTGGTACATTATTTAAGATTTAATGGATTAAAAAAATAAAAGGTAGTGTACAAAGCTTTTTACACTATCAAATAGAATAGGAGGCAAAGAATATGAAAAAGATATTATATTTATTACTAATTAGTGCAACAATATTTTGTTTAACTGGATGCGGAAATGGTGAGTCAAAAGATGATACTAATTCTAAATCATTAATTAGTAAAACAGCTACAGTTATTAACAAAGAAGGAAATACAGAAAATTTAACTGCAAAAGAACTTTGTTCAGTTTATGATGATAATAGTGCTAAATTCAAAAAATATTATGCTGGTGCGGAAATTAGCTTTATAGGCACTATATCAAAAGTTGAATCACATTTTAGAGAAGGTAGTAGTTCAACCCTTTGGGATTCAATTACATTTAATGAAGGATTTAAAGTATACTTACCTTATGATGTATATGATATTGCAGACTTGTCAAAAGGTGATGTGATATATGTTAAAAGTAATATATATTCAGGATTTGCGTGTGATTTAGAGCTTGATTTAAGAGGCACAGGTGGAAGTGAAGGATATTCGACATCATCTTTAAAAACTACAGTAATTAAAAATTTGAATGGAATGAATTCATCTGATGTTGAAAATTTAAAAAAAATAATAGAGGAAGAAAAAAAATTATATAATTCGTTAGAAATTGTAGAATCCAAGCTAACTTTTATAGGCAAATATGCAGGAAATACAAGTAATAGTGGGTCAAAACAGTTTGATGATACATTTATGGATGAATTTATTGATGCTTTAAATGTTGAAGTGAATTTGGATTTACTTGAAAGTAATCATTTGGGATTAAAGAATAAATTACAAGAAATACAAACTGAACTAAAGGTAATATATGATTTAGTGATTGATATGGGTAAGACGAATAGTGATAAAAATGTATCCACTATAAAATCTAATGCATCCTCTACATTAGTAAAAGTTCAAGATTTGATGAAAGAGATGCGATAAATAATATTGAATTTATGTCAATTTTTTAGACACAATTTTTGTAATTTTCTTATTTTGGGGTAGAACCATGTTTAAATTTATACCAGTTCAACTATCAATTGGATGATTTTATTTGAGTTAACTATAGGTGTTTAACTAAAAGATTTAAAAAGAAACAACAATCATTAAGTCCATTGTCATTAATGAATTTTTATATAACCATCTAAATCTTTAAATGATATTTTATTATTAAGGGTATTTATGTGGACATTATCACATTCATAAAACATTAGGTATTTATTATTCTTAATAACTATAATATGTGGTATAACATAAACCCAACTTCCGGGGTTCATATCATTTTCTAGATTAGTTTTTATCAAAACTCGAAAAGTTCGAGCAGATTTCACTATGGAACTAATGCAACTAATACAACACTTGTAAATAATAATGTTTTCTCAAATTTAGTCCAATCTTTAAACATTTTTAGCCTCCTTATTTTTAGACATCTTAATCCATTTAATAAGACCATATACATTTATAAGTAAATATCCAATTGAAACCAATAACATCATAGTTGAGTTAGGACTACCTTTAACAAAGTTTATAATCCAAATAGATAAGTCTATTGAGTTATTAAATAACCATACAGACCAACATTCTTTAAATCTTAAATTCATAAGTATAATTCCACATAAGTTTATTATGTTGCTACTTGCATCTAAAAAGGCTAATTGTTGTCCAGGTATTTTGCTTAATAGAAAACCCAAAATAATACTCCCAACAATACAAGATGTTGTTATTATGATAGAGTTTTTTATATTAAATCCTCTCACTTGAACTTTATTATTATTTGTGTTTTTCTTCCAACTTAGATAACCTTGTATTTGAGATGGGAAATATATAACAAGTGACAATATGGCTATTCCATATAATCCATTTGTATAGCATACATATCCACTTAGTAGGCAATACAATGCACCAAATATATAATTGTAAATTTTACCAATACTGGCATAATATGAGTTAAGTAAACCACATATCAAAATTATTGTTCCTAAAAAATAATCTTTTGAAACAATCCCACACATTATGGAAATGATTATAATTGCTAGTGTATAAATTTTATTTTTCATAACTTCTCACTTTCCGAATTCATTATATCTTCTACAATTTGCTTAGACCATAGATAAGGTCTTGAATTTTCGCCATATCTATTTTTTATATCTTCTAATCTTTTTTTATAGCCAACATCATTATCCATATTTAAACCTTATCTTTATTTGTTTCTTTTTCAATCCAATTTAAGTAATCTTGATTGCAACTATTTAACTCAAATACTGCAAACTCAAAACAATCATAACTATGAACTCCTTTTATTACATTAAATATTTTTTCTTGTAAAGATTTTTTTGTTTTCATAAAAACTAGATACTCTTTACTTTCTTCTTGTTCTTGTTTCCAATTCCATTTACTTTTACTTTCAACCATTTGACAACTAGCAACTAATTTTTTATCTAGTAACTTAGAAATTACTTGTTTAGCCTCATCTAAATTATCAAAAGCAGTTTCTATCATACAATACATATAATCACTCACTTTCAAGTTTTTTCAACTAATATAATTATACCATTAATTCGGTGTTTTTTGTTAAACTTGGCTAATAAAAAATTAAATATATCAGTCAATAGTACTTTATCTAGTAAAGTATCTATTTTAAAAATCCTAGTGTTTACAAGTGCTTACGAAGATTTTATACAACATTTTTAGCGTGTTTAATTAAATATTTTATCCTTATTGACTTAAAATAAATGAGTGATACAATAAGGTAGAATATTTTGATATAAAGGGAAATAAGCATAGTAAGATAATAGATGGTTTTGAGGCAACAATATTTTGTCACGAATATGATCATTTAAATGAAATATTACATATGGATAGAATAGATGATTCATTTCTTATGACATTAGAACAAATGAAAAGTTATAGAGCAAGCAATTCATATAAAATATTTTTCGCTGAAGATGATTTTACATATGCTGATATTAAGAAAATAGGATTAAAGAAATAGATAAGTGTATTTTAGAGTTCTGAGTATAATAGAAATGATGAGCACATCAATCTATTTCTTTTCTTTTTGATATATTGTATTTTTTTTAAAATAGTGTATAATAATTACTCGTTAGGGGGATTTATATGTCTAAAGAACAAAATGTAGTTAATTATTATTTTTTATGTAACAAATTAAAAGATGTTATAAGGACTGGATGGGTTGATTGGAAAGTTCAAAGAGAAAGAGTTGAAAGTATTGCTGAACATATATTTGGAGTTCAAATGTTAGCAATAGCAATGAAATCAGAATATCAATATGATATAGATATCATGAAAGTTATTTATATGTTGGCAATTCATGAATTAGGGGAAACAATCATTGGAGATTTAACTCAATTTCAAATTGATAAAAAAGAAAAAGAAAAAATTGAACATGAAGCAGTACACAACATATTATCTTCTTTATTAGATGGGGAACAAATAGAAGCTTTATTCTTAGAATTTGATGCTCATGAAACTCCAGAGGCAATGTTTGCATATCAATGTGATAAATTAGAATGTGATATTCAAAGTAAACTATATGATCAAGAGGGTTGTGTAGATTTAGAACATCAGGAAGGTAATGCAATTGCAAATAATGAATTTGTTAAAAAATTACTTGAGAATGGACAATCATGGTCTGATATGTGGTTAGAATTTGGACAAAGAAAATATCCGTATGATGAGAATTTTATGTCTGTATCTCATTATGTTAAAGATAATTCAATAAGTGAACCATTTACAAAAAAATTAACTAGAAAATAATAATTAAATGATTGTAATATTTTGATATTTGATAAGACTGAAATTAATTTTTTCAGTCTTTTTTTAATATAATTTATAACATCCCACTATTTTTATCATTTTTATCAAATTGGGATATGCATATTCCTAGTATTTATAAAGAAAAAAGAATACCACAAATATAACTTGGGATTAATTTTGCACTTGCAAAATTGTGTTAAAAATATGGAAGAATTCTACCATACTTTTTATTTAAATCAATTAATTAAAAGGTTTGCGAGGTTTTATTTTACTTCCAACTGTTGGATATATACTGGAAATGTTGGATAAATCTTGAATGTTTAAATTTAGTTTCAAAATATGTTGAAATTATGGTATAATTATATATAGAACGACAGATAAATAGTAAGTTGTTGAAATGGAGGAGTGAGAATTTTTATGAAAAAGAAAATAATTATAATAGTTATAGCCATAGTATTAGTTATTCTATTATTTCCTATAAGAAGCGTGTTAAGAGATGGTGGAACAATAGAATGGAAATCATTAACTTATTCTATATCAAAAGTTCATAGTCTATATTCAGTAGATGGTTATCCAATGGGTTATAAAGATGGAATAATTATAAAATTATTTAATATGACTATTTATAATAATACTAAAAATAACTTAACTGAAGAATTTGTTATTGTAGATACAAGTAAAGATATTAAAGATTTTACTTGTGATACAGCATTAGAAGAAATTTATAGAGATGATAAATATATTTATTATTTACCTTGTATAAAAAGCACATATATAAAGGTAATTTATGCTCCAAATAATTATCAAGAGGGATTAAAAGTTTCGCTTGAAGAACGTAGAATTAAAATAAATGATTTAGATAGATTTAATATTGAATATATAAAACAGGAAATATAAAATACCAAAGAAGTAACAGAGATAAGTTTAAAAGAAAGAGTTTGAATTAATTCTCTTACTAAAACAAATATAAAAAACACAAATGATTATTTTGAAATAACAAAGAATATTAAATGGGAAATTCCAGAACATTGAGAAGATACTACAGTTAGTTTTTCTATTCCTGTTCCATATACATTTGTAGTAGATGGAATATCATATAATGGAATTTATGAATTAGGCGAATCTACTTTTAGTACAAAACCAGAAGGACTAAAGTATAATTTAAAAGTTATTAACTTAACAAAAGATGGAAAAATAGAAGTTGAAGTAACAAAATAATTATAGCAATAAATTACAATTTTTAGAATGGAGTGTATATGAAAGAATTTTTAAATAAAATAAGAGTTCCTGATGAAAATACAACAATGAAAAGTAAGATTGTAAATACTATTTTAATATTCTTGCTAGGAATAATATTAGGTTTATTTTCTAAATGGTTAGATAATCTTTCTATCAATGATGAAATATGGTGGCAACACTTTATTGGAATATTAGATTTAGGAAATGTTTTTTCATATTTTGGAATATGGATTTTTTTAGCCACTACAATTTCTGTATTTAGCAAGACACCTTTAAGAGCGAGTTTAAATGTATTTTTATTTTTCTTGGGTATGACAATCAGTTATCATTTATATACTGTATTATTTAGTGGTTTTAATCCTAAAAGTTATATGATGATATGGTATATAATAACTTTAATAACACCTATACTGGCTTTTATTTGTTGGTATGCAAAAAGCAATAATAAAATATCTATAATTATATGTAGTGGAATACTTGCTGTAATGATGGTGTTTTCATTTGGAATAGGAATGTGGTATTTTGATTTTAAAAGCATTATAGATACAATTCTATTTTTAGGAACAATAGTTGTATTATATAAAAATCTAAAAAATAGCATATATAGTTTGTTAATTGCTATTGTATTAGCATTTGTATTTAGAATGATATTATAACTACAAATTACAATTTATTGATGAGATTAGTTTGAAATATAACTAGTCTTTTTATTTTGAATAAGATTTATATTTTTTGTCTAACATAATATAATAATATAATATAAAGAATTAATATAACAAGAATATAAATAATAATTTAAATTAGTATAAATATTTATATTAAAAAACAAGTATTAAGTTGGTAGTTTACTTGTTTTAAAAATATTTTTATATAGCAGTGTTCCATCTGGGCTTTTTATTTTTGATAAATTAATAGTGATTATTCCGAGTTCTAATTTGTTACTTTTAAATTTATCATTATCTTTTATAGGTATTATTCTTATTATTTTTTCTATATCATTTTTAGGTGTAAATGATAAATTAGTGAAATCTTTATTCGGTATAACTTCATAATAATTAACATCATACATTTCTTTTAATTTATTAACATAATTTTCTATTTCAATTCTAGTTCTAAAACCATTATGTGCTACAGGTATGGGAAATTTATCCTCATCCATAAACATAAATAAATCAAGCGGCGTGTCATAATTATTATGATAATCAATTAAGTCATAATAAAATGAGTTTCTTAAATTTAATTTTTTTATTTCTATTTTTGTACCTAACTTTTCTATTTCTATGTCATCAATATATTTAGAAATTAGTTTTTGTTTATTTGTTTTATCTAAATAATTCCAACGAACAAACAAATCAATTATATTTTCAGGGTGAAGATAATCTTCTATTTCTTTTTTATCTTTAATAAGCAATAAATCATCCATAGTAAAGTTTAAATTTTCATATTGTTTGCTATCTTGCTCTTGTTTTTCTAGTACTTGTCTTTTATATTCTATTTGTTTTAATTCATTATCAAATTCATCCAGTTTAACTATACCTTTAATGTATGCTGTTTTAATCCTATCTTTTTCTTTATCTAGTTCTTTTAATTCCTTTTTATAATCTATTTTATTATAATCAAGTTTTGACTTTATAAAAGGCGTATAATAGTCGTTAAATAGGTCATCTATATAAACAAGTGCTAATAGTTCTAAAAGAATCAAATCTTCAATAGAATCTTCTTTTAAATTAATTTTACAATGATTACATTTATAGTAGTAATACTTTTTATTAAGTTTCTTTTTAACACTAGCTTTACCACCAAAATAATTACCACATTTAGAACATTTTAATTTGTTAGTAAAAAGATATGTTGAAGTTCTTTCATAGTGTCTTGCATTTCTTAATTTTTGATATTGACAAGATTCCCATTTATCTTTATTAACTAAAGGTTCAACTACATTTTCATAATATGTTGGATGTTTAGTTCTTTTACCATGAATATAATCACCTTTATATATTTCATTAGATAATATCTTTTGAATAGTAGAATCTCTCCAAGTTTTACCTAAAACATTTTCTTTATTGTAGATGTTTGCTATTTTTTGGTGGCTTTTACCTTCTAAATATAAATCAAAAACTCTCACTACAATATCTTTTGTAAGTGGATTGGGAACTAACTTTTTATTTTCTCTTTTATAACCCAGTGTAGTTCTACTTGGCAAGTGTCCTTGTTTAATTGCACCTGCTAATCCGACTTTAGTTCTTTCAGAACATTTTTCTATTTCATTTTGACTTACACTAGTCATAATTCTCATAACCATTCTGCCATTTGAAGTAGTAGTGTTAGATTCATCAGCTAGACAATCGATATCACACTCTAAATCATTAACTATTTTCATTAATTTTTCAATATCATAAACACTTCTAGTAAGTCTATCAAGTTTAAATGCTACAATTACATTAATATTCTTGCTTTTTATATCCTCAAGCATTTCTTGATATGCTGGCCGTTTATCACTTTTAGCACTGATTCCTGCATCTTTATAAACTTTAAATATTTCATATCGTTTAAACTTACAAAACTCTCTTAATCTTTCTTCTTGTTCTCCTAAACTAAAACCTTCACGAGCTTGATCCTCTGTACTGACCCTAATGTAAATACCTGCTATTTTATTTTCTTTATTCATATTTTTTAAATATCTCCTTTCATATGTTTGGCATCTTAAATGAGAAAAGTTAAGTCTAAAATTTTAAAAAATTTAAATATGCTTCTCATATGTTTGGCACTTTAAGCTTGAAAAGTGTAGTCTAAAATATAGATATTTTAAAAGACACCTCTCACTTGTTTGACATTTTAAAGTTAATTTTACGAAGTCTAACATTTAAAAAGATTTTTAATGACTATTTATATAATCTTCTAAATCTTTAAATACTATTTTGTTTTTAAATGTATTTACATAAACATTATCACATTCATCAAACATTAGGTATTTATTATTCTTAATAACTATAATATGTGGCATAACATAAGCAACATTTGTACCTGTTATATTTTTAATTGAACCATTATTTATAATTGGAGTAGTATTAGTAAATCTTCCAATCATCTCAATTTTTCTTTTTAATTTATCACTTATTTTTAATTCTTTTGTTTCTATATTTAACATATAATCAACTCCTTTACATAACAAAAAAACTAACTATTTCTAGTTAGCATTTATTACTCTCAGAAGTTAATTTCCGAGTTTCCTATCAATCTGGAGCCAATGTCGTAGGTATCTACAACTTTTTTCCAATATACGAATTGATATACAAATATCAATCTCTATAAATATTCTAACATAAATATAGACGATTATGTCAAAAAAAGCAATAATATGTGGTAAAATATTATTTAGAGGTGTATACAATGGCAGAATTAAAAATATCTTATGACGAACATTTTGCATTAATAATTGGAATAAATAAATATGACAATTTAAATAATCTTGAATACGCTGTAAATGATGCAAGGTCTATATATGATATATTAATTGATAAATTGGGTTATAAAAAAGAAAATATTAAATTGATTCTTGATGACGATGCAACTAAAACAAATATTATGAATGCTTATTATGAAATCTCTAAAGAAGCATGTAATGATGATTCTGTTTTAATCTTTTATGCAGGACATGGTATAACATATCAAGCAGGATTAAAGGACAAAGGGTATTTAGTTCCCTGTAATGGAACTGAACAAAATCTTAATTCAATGATAAGTTGGGATTCATTAATAAATGATTCCGAATTATTTAGGGCAAAGCATATTTTTTATATAATGGATGCTTGTTATAGTGGTTTGGCATTACAAAGGAATGTTAACGGTTCAAAAAGATTTTTAAAAGATATGTTGAGAAGATATAGTCGTCAAGTTCTTACTGCAGGAAAATCAGATCAAACAGTTAAAGATTCTGGTGGAAAGCATAATAATTCTATATTCACCTCATATTTATTAGATGCTCTTAATGGAGAAGCAAAAACAGAATATGGTGTGTTAAGTGCTTCATCAGTCATGAATTATGTTTATAACAAAGTTTCAAATGATCCAAGATCATATCAAACACCAGGTTGTGGAACTTTTTATGGCGAAGGTGATTTTATATTCAATTTTGAAGAATTGAATGAATTAATTGGTAGAAATACAGAAAAAGATAATGATATTTTAATTGATGTTCCAGAAATAGCGTTAAAAAGATATGACGATAATCAATTTGAAGAAAAATTAAAAATTTTACTATCGGATTCTAAAAATTATATTAAAATTAATGATTTGATAAATGAAGAAATCAAAATTTATTTATCAAAATTTAATATACAGAAAATGGATTTAAGTAAAATTAACGAAGATATTTTCAAGTCTAAAATTATAGAAAGTCTAAATAATATAAAGAATTTATTAGTAGCTGTAATATTATTATCATATTATGGAGATAAAAAATATATTAAATTGATAAAAAAAATAATTTATAAAGTATACCCAACTGGAGTATTTAGTGGGATTCCTGCTTTGATATCTTTATTGTATTTTCCAACATTAATTTTAATTTATGGAATATTTATTACATCATTAGAAGCAGAAAACTATGAAATTATAAAAGAAATTATTAGTATGTCTGATGATAAAATTGATTCATCGCATTATTATAGAGATACTGATTCATTAATCACTAATTTATTCAATAGAATAAATGAAATATCTCAGAATTTTAGCTTGTTTTATCCAGAGGAGAAGTATAAATTTCCTATGAATGAATATTTATATAAATATATGCAACCAATAATAGATGATATTCTATTTATAGGTGATGATTATAATGATAAATATACTAATACTGAAATTTTAATTAGTGTTATATATGCAGTAAAAAATTATAGTGAAAAGGATTATGTTTGGGGACCATTTGGAAGATATTTATATATATTAGGGTATGGAAACAAGGAAATTACAAAACTTCCTATAAACGAAATTATAAATAATCTTGGAATATATGATGAACTACCTAACAAAGATGATTTTGTTACTAAGTATAACAATTTTCTATCAAAGAATTTCTTTTGATTTGATTAAATAATAAGCTTTAATGTAATAAAAAAATATTGAGAGTTATACCATGAAAAAAAGCAAAAATATGGTATAATGAATTAGATTTAATATAGATTGGAGGGAAAATTTAAATGAAAAAAAAATTTACTTTTATTGATTTGTTTGCTGGTATTGGTGGCTTTAGATTAGCCCTCGAAAGCATTGGTGGAGAATGTGTATTTAGTTCTGAAATAGATGAACATGCATGCAAAATGTATGAAGAAAATTTTGGGGATAATCCATATTGTGACATAACAAAGTTGGCTCCTTCTACTATTCCAGATTTTGATATATTATGTGCTGGTTTCCCATGCCAATCATTTTCTATATGCGGTCGACAAAAGGGATTTATTGATGAAACAAGAGGAACATTATTTTTTGATATTGTTAGAATTTTAAAAGAAAAAAAGCCAAAGGCATTTATTTTAGAGAATGTAAAAAATTTAACTACACATGATAAGGGAAAAACACTTACTGTGATTATAGACACTTTAAATGACTTAGGTTATTCTGTTAATTATAAAGTTTTAAATGCCAAAGACTTTGGTGTTCCACAAAATAGAGAAAGAATTATAATTGTTGGATCGAGAGAAGGAATACATTTCGATTTTGACAAAGTTAAAGGTACTCCATCAAAATCAATGAAGAATTTTTTAGACAAAAATGGAAATTTTGAAATTTTAAAACCTGAACAATATACTATTTTAGAGGATAAATACATTAAGCAGCAAAAAGGTTCTGGTTTGATTTTTACAGGATATCTTAATAAACCAATTAGAAAAGCAGGTGTAAGACCTAACACAGAGCATTTATCCAGAGTTCATAGACAAGTAAATAGAATCTATTCTTCGGAGGGTATGCATCCAACGATAGCTTCTCAAGAAGTCAATGGAAGATTTTATATATATGATAATAAAATTGTTAGAAAAATCACAATTGATGAATGTTATCGCTTTTTTGGCTTCCCTGAAAACTTTAAAAAGATTGGTCCAAGTGCCAAATTATACGAAAGGATTGGGAATAGTGTTTGCGTTCCTGTAATAAAAGCAGTTGCTAAAGAAGTGTATGAACAATTATTTGAAAGAGGTGTGAATATGAATGAAGAATTAAATCCATCACAATTTTTAGAAAATATTTATAATCAGGCAAAGAAAAACAAGAATTTGGATAATTTAAATTTATCTGAAATGCAGAAAGATTTAATAAAAATAATCGTTGAAAATGAACAAAGTAATAAAGGAGTATTTACTGCATTAGTTTCAAGTTTGACGTATAAATGCTTACATCCTGAACAAGATGTAAGATATCATAAAGTAGATTTACCTAACGGATATTCTGGAAGAAGTTTTGATACAAAATATGTTACTCCATTTTTAAAAGAAAAAAGATTTTTAGGTGCTATGAAAGAATCTGGATGGTTAACAAGAAGTATTGAACAATTGCATCCATTTACTAATGATTTCCCTGGTAGAATAAATAAAGCAGATTTAAAAATGGCTTTTTTAACCATATTAGATGAAGTTGAAACAAAAAATGTTTCATCATTAGATTATCTAGTTGGCATTTTTACTCAAAGTATTATTGAAAAGCAGAAAAGAACAGTTAAAGTAATTAACCCTATTGACAAAGAAAGTAATGTTCCAATTAGGGATGTAATTGAAATGTTACATAGTCATTTTTATTACAAATATTCTTCTCGTGGGGCATCAATTTTACCAGTAATTGCATTTTATAGTATATATGAATGCATGATAAAACATTTTGATAGATTTAAAAATATGAAATTAGATGATTTAGGATCTCATAATTCAAGTGATAGAAGTTCAAAAGAAACTGGTGACATTGTTGTTAGAGATAAAATTACAAATGAAATATATGAAGTTGTTGAGATTAAATTTGATATAAAACCCACCCATTTAATGGTGGATTATGCCTATGATAAAATAAAATATAATAAAAATGTACAAAGATATTATATTTTAAGTACATCAAAACCAGACTTTAATGAATTGGATAAAATCAATAAAAAAATTGATGAAATTTATGATGAGTATGGGTGTCAAGTAATTGTTAATGGGATATTTGACTCTCTTAAATATTATTTGAGATTGTTAACAAATTCAGATGAATTTTTAGCTTGTTATTCTAAAAACTTGCAAGCAAATGAAGAACTTGATTATGAACATAAAATTTCATGGAATAGAATTGTTGAAAATAGAAAAGATGATTAGATTTCAATATCGTAATCATCTTTTTCTTTGCCTAAATCATGTTCTTTACTGAATTTATAAGTATCATTTAATTCTTTAATCGTATCATATTCAATAACACCATGCTCGTATAAATCTCTTGAAAAATCATAATATTTATCTCTATCTTTTCTATTAAATAATCTGTTTTTTATAAAATGAATCAGTCTTATAAACTTATTTTTAAAATAGTTAAGTTCTGCAAATAAAGAATTATTTTCTTCTTTTAATTCATCAATTTCATTATCTTTTAACTTATTTTTTTCAGTAAGACTTTTAACTCGTAATTCCAATGCCTTATTGTTTTCGGTAAGTATTTTTATTTTCTTATTGTTTTCTTTAATATTAGAGTCAACATTGGTAAGAGTTGTTGATAATTTTT
>ERZ824600.1192-NODE-1192-length-33592-cov-3.765304_pt1 | contig 33592 bp, 34 predicted proteins | sample MGYA00519933_ERZ824600 | MGnify/ENA primary metagenome ERZ824600 (study PRJEB31778, sample SAMEA3449178) | human gut metagenome | biome: human gut; feature: human-associated habitat; material: faeces | place: United Kingdom | collected 2010/2012 ... | reverse complement strand
TAGAGTTTGCCAACCAACGCCAGGAAGCCGGAGCCGACAAGCATGCAGCCATCAGAGAGGCATCGGTACAACGGTTGCGCCCCATTCTCATGACCAGTGCATCGACCATTCTGGGTCTTCTGCCTCTGGCATTTGCCAGCGGTGAAGGAGCCAACGGCCGCGTGGCCATGGGTATCGCCGTCGTGGGAGGTATGCTCATCTCCACATTTATGACCATGTACATCGTCCCGGCCATCTATACCTACATATCTACTTCGCGTAAACACACCTCGGAATAATGAAAAAAATACCTGTCATAACTGCTTTGCTGCTGAACCTGGCCTTCACAGCCTACGGCCAGGAACCATACTCGCTGAAATCGTGCATTGAGACCGGTCTGGTCCAGAACTACTCGCTGCGCATTGTACGCAACGAAGAAGAGATGGCCCGTAACAACGCCACCCGTGCCAACGCGGGCATGATGCCGACACTCGACCTGAATGCCGGATACAACGGAAATGTCGACAACACCAAAAGCATAACCCGCGCCGACAAAACGGCCAGCCACCAGAACGGGCTCTACGACGGCAACGTCAACGTGGGTATCGACCTGAACTGGACCATCTTCGACGGCTTCTCGCTCATCACCGAATATCATATTCTGAAAGAACTTGAAAAACAAGGCGAGACACTCACCCGCATTGCCATTGAAGACTATATAGCCCAGCTCTCATCGGAATATTACAACTACATACAGCAAGAAATACGACTGAAAAATTTCCTGTATGCCGTGTCGCTGTCAAAAGAGCGGTTACGCATCGTCGAAGAGCGATACCAGATAGGAAACTTTTCCCGTCTTGACCTGTTGCAGGCCCGGGTCGACTTCAACGCCGACAGTGCCCAGTACATGAAACAGCAAGAGACCCTGCACTCCTCTCGCATACGCCTCAACGAACTGATGGCCATTGCCGACATGAACAACCCCATCGCCGTAGTCGACACCGTCATCGATGTCAATACGCTGCTCGTCTTTGAGGAGTTGTGGACCTCGACACTGCAAACCAATGCCTCCCTGCTGAAAGCCGAACAGGACAAAACGATTGCCAACCTCGACCTGAAAAAGGTATTCTCGCGCAACTATCCCTACGTGCGCCTCAACGCCGGATATGGATACACACTCAACACCTACGACCGCACCAACACACAACTGCGGCGTAACAATCTGGGCGCCAGTTTCGGCCTCACCATCGGATTCAATCTCTACGACGGGAACCGCCGACGGGAAATAAGGAATGCCCGCATCGCCGCCCAAAATGCCGAGCTGCAACAGAAAGATATCGTGCAGTCGCTGCGGGCCGACATCAGCAACCTGTGGCAGGCCTATAAAAACAACATCGAGGTGCTGAATCTCGAACGCGAAAACCTCACGGCCGCCAAAGAGAACTACCTCATTGCCCGCGAACGCTACATCTTGGGCAACTTGTCGGGTATTGAACTACGCGAGGCACAAAAAAGTCTGCTCGATGCCGAAGAGCGTATTCTCACCGCCGAATACGATACCAAGCTGTGCGAAATATCACTGCTCCAAATCAGCGGAAAAATTACCGACTATCTGAGGTAAATTCCATCGGAACCGTTTCGTCCTCCGGGAGTCATCAAGAAATGATACCCGGAGGATTTTTTTCATGGCTATCGCAAGAAAAGAGAAACACCGTCACTTCAAAAGCTCATCAAAAAACAAAAAAAAGTTGCTTCTTAACCCTGAAACCGTTAGATTTGTATCAATTACCGGTTATTGGAGATATATTCTGTAAAATAGGTACGAATATCTGTAATTTTAATTATGGAAGATTATGAACCGCTCTTTACATTTGTTACGTGTATCATATTAATCTATTCCTCCATGAAAAAGTTACGTTATCTAACCATCTGGGCCATTCTGTTTCACGCACTGCCTATGGCAAACATCAATGCCCAAAACTCCTCCTTGGTCGTCTATTTCTCACACAGCGGCCATACCCGGAGTGTTGCCATAGAAATAAAAAACAATACTGGTGCAACTATCTTTGAAATTATCCCGGAGAAAAACTATTCCTCCAACTACCAAGCTCTCTTAGATCAAGCTAAAGCCGAAATCAACGCCGGGGCACACCCGGCCATCAAACCTATAGATTCGGGAATCGAACTGTATGACACCATATATGTAGGCTCTCCTTGCTGGTGGGGGACCATAGCTCCGCCCGTAGCAACGTTCTTGTCGTCTTACGATTTTTCGGGTAAAGTAATTGTACCCTTTATGACACATGAAGGAAGTGGCATGGGACACAGCGAAAAAGATATTCGTGCACTCTGTCCAAAGGCTGTTCTACTCAAAGGACTTCCCGTCAGAGGAAGTCTCTCAGACCAAGCTGCTCCTCAAATAAAAGAATGGTTGCAGAAATCGATATACCGACAAAATTAATTATACAATTCAAACCTCTCCGTTATATGACATCAAATACTCTTATTGCATTTTTTTCTCGCAAAGGATTCAATTATGTCAACGGCAGTATCATTAACCTACCTGTCGGAAACACTGAGGTAATTGCACGGAAAATACAACTTCTCACGGGAGGTGGCAGCAGTTTGTTTCAAATTCTTCCTGAAAACCCATACCCCGAATATTATACAGAGACAACCACCTTGGCTCAAAAAGAATTAAGAGAGAATGCACGCCCCGGACTTTGCCGTAAACTCGACGACATGACCTCGTACAATACCATATTCCTCGGTTATCCCAACTGGTGGGGAACGATGCCCATGGCTGTGTTCACATTCCTGGAACAGTACAACTTCTCGGGAAAACGTATTGCCCCATTTTGCACACATGAAGGTAGCGGGTTGGGAAGCAGCGAACGAGACATCAAAAACTTATGCCCCGGAGCCATAGTCGTACCGGGACTGGCTATACGTGGCGGAGAAGTGGGACAGGCCGACCATCTCATCAAGGAATGGCTTCAAGCAAACGACCTCATACAAAATAAAACCTTGTTATGCTAAGAAAGATCAGAATCGCAGCAGCACTCATCTGCTTTTTACTCATCACACTTCTGTTTCTCGATTTCACAGGAAGCCTTCACACATGGTTCGGTTGGCTGGCAAAGACACAATTTCTCCCCGCCGTACTGGCTCTGAATGTGGCGGTCGTCGCAGCACTCGTCGTCCTGACCTTGGTGTGCGGGCGAGTATACTGCTCGGTCATCTGCCCGTTGGGAGTATTCCAGGATATTGTCTCCAAGGTCAGCAGCCTCCGCCGCAGAAAAAAACACCGCTTCTCCTATTCACCGGCCCTCTCGTGGCTTCGATACGGAGTATTGGTGCTTTTCGTCATCGCTCTCGTCGCCGGCATCTCCTCGTTTGTAGTGCTGCTGGCACCGTACAGCTCCTACGGACGCATGGTACAGAATCTTCTCGCCCCTCTCTACGGCTGGGGAAACAATGCACTGGCCTACATGGCCGAACGTGTAGAGAGTTATGCCTTCTACTCCACAGATGTGTGGTTGAAAAGCCTGCCGACATCCCTGGTGGCGCTTCTCTCCTGCATCATTGTCGCCATACTGGCCTGGCGCAACGGACGCACCTATTGCAACACCCTTTGTCCCGTAGGCACGGTATTGGGCCTGTTGTCGCGCTACGCCTGGCTGAAACCCCGCATCGACACCACGAAATGCAACCGCTGCGGACTATGCGCCAGGAGTTGTAAGTCGTCGTGTATCGATGCCAAAACACACCGCATCGATTACAGCCGCTGCGTCAGCTGCATGGACTGTGTCGAGGTATGTACCCAGAAGGCTATCTCCTACGGGCGTCCACTCAAAACCGCACCTCGCACCGAGAAAGAAGATGGGCCCACCGCACGCCGGCAATTTCTCGCAACGGCCGGCATACTGATGGCCGGCGCCATCGAAGCCCAGGAAAAGAAAGTCGACGGCGGTCTCGCCCCCATTATCGACAAGAAGATTCCTCATCGGGCCACGCCCATTGTTCCGCCCGGAGCCGAAAGCCTTCAAAACCTGCGGCAACACTGCACAGCCTGCCAACTCTGCGTGTCGGTATGTCCCAATCAGGTTTTAAGACCATCGGGCAAACTGGCATCTTTTATGCAACCCGAGATGTCGTACGAGCGCGGATACTGCCGGCCCGAATGTACCAAATGTTCGGAGGTATGCCCGGCCGGCGCCATCCATCTACTGACCAGAGAGGAGAAATCGGCCACAAAAATAGGCTACGCCGTTGTAGTCAGAGAAAACTGCATACCGCTTACCGACGGCGTTTCGTGCGGGAACTGTGCCCGCCACTGCCCCACCGGCGCCATACAGATGATTAAGGAAATCGTCAACGGGAAAGAGGTAGAACTGCCGGTTGTCAACACCGAACGGTGCATTGGGTGCGGCGCTTGCGAGAATTTGTGTCCCAGCCGCCCGTTCAGCGCCATCTACGTCGAAGGAATAGAACATCATCGTACCATCTAACACTGCAACATCATGGATAAAGAGAATCATAAAGAAAAAAGAAATATAAACCGTCGGGATTTTCTGAAAATCGTAGGAGCTGGTACCCTCTCGGCCACAGCCCTTCTTTACGGCTGTGACAACAAGAATACGGCGGGAAGCAACACCTTGCAGCCATCGGGTACGATGACCTATCGCACCAATCTGCACGGCGAACAGGTATCGCTGCTGGGATATGGTTGCATGCGCTGGCCCACCCGAAAGGATGAGAATGGTAAAAGTGTTCTCGACCAGGAGACCATCAACCAGCTGGTCGACTATGCGATGGAACACGGAGTCAATTATTTCGACACATCACCCGCCTACTGTAAAGGTGAATCAGAGCGGGCCACAGGTATTGCCCTGAGCCGACACCCGCGCGACAAATACTTCATCGCCACCAAGTTGTCAAACTTTTCGCCTTCGACATGGAGCCGCGAAGCCTCCATGGCCATGTACCAAAACTCATTCAAGGAGTTGCAGGTCGACTACATCGACTACATGCTGCTGCACGGCATAGGTATGGGCAACGACGCCATGAAGGAATTTGAAGCCCGGTACATCGACAACGGCATGCTCGAATTCCTGCTCGAAGAGCGCAAGGCCGGCCGTATCCGCAACCTCGGTTTCTCCTACCACGGCGACATCAGGGTATTTGACTACCTGCTCTCGCGGAACGATTACTACCAGTGGGATTTTGTGCAGATACAGCTCAACTACCTCGACTGGCACCACGCCAAGGAGATAAACCGGCGCAATACCAATGCCGAGTATCTGTATCAGGAACTTGAAAAAAGACACATTCCCGCCATCATCATGGAACCGCTGCTGGGAGGCCGACTGTCAAAGGTGCACGACCACATCGTGGCCCGGTTCAAGCAGCGCGAGCCCGACCGCAGCGTCGCCTCCTGGGCGTTCCGCTTTGCCGGTTCCTTTCCCGGTGTGCTGACCGTGCTGAGCGGCATGACCTACATGGATCACCTGCAAGACAACCTCACCTCTTATTGCCCCTTGCAACCGCTCACCGACGAAGAGTTCGACTTTCTATACGAAACGGCCAACCTCATGATGCAATATCCCTCGATACCCTGCAACGACTGCAAATACTGTATGCCCTGTCCCTACGGCATCGACATACCTGCCATTCTGCTGCACTACAACAAGTGCGTCAACGAGGGAAATCTGCCGGAGAGTTCGCAAGCCGAGAACTACCGGGAAGCCCGCCGGGCCTTCCTCGTAGGATACGACCGCAGCGTGCCACGCCTGCGCCAAGCCTCGCACTGCATAGGATGCCGGCAATGCGAGCCGCACTGTCCGCAAAACATACGCATCGCACGAGAAATGCAGCGCATCGACCACTTTGTCGAAGACCTAAAACAGGGAAACGTGTTCTGATCGAAAGCTATGGAAGAACTTATAAAGACGTTACACGAGGGCGGATACTCCTGCGTCATACAACAGGGCAATGTCATACGCACGTTTACTCAACGAGGGGTAAACGACCTCTACGCACTGCTCACCGAAGAGCCCCACTTTCTACGGGGAGCATCCGTGGCCGACAAAGTCATAGGCAAGGCGGCCGCTGCCCTGCTGGTGGCAGGAGGCATAAAGGAACTCTATACGGGAGTCATCAGCGACGGTGCCCTCGAACTGCTTGCCCAGGCCGGCATACCGACGGCCTATGACAAGAAAGTACCCTATATCATCAACCGCACGCACACCGACCGATGCCCGCTCGAAAAACGTTGTGCCGAAGCAACTTCGGCCGCCGAATGTCTACCCCTCATCGCGAGCTTCGTCGAGGAAATGAAACTCCGCAGCCATGTATAGAAACATCTTTATTTGGATATTGCTGCTGACTATTGTCGCACCTGTATGGGCCGTAAACGACTCGGTGCCGAACCGGAGAAGCGTCGATATAGACGAAGTCGTCGTTACCGGCACTCGCAGCGAAACCGATAGCCGGCGGCTCTCATCGACCGTATCGATACTTTCCCGCGATGTGATAGAGAAGAGTTATGAATCGTCACTGCTACCGCTCCTGTCGGCCCATGTTCCGGGACTGTTTGTTACAAGTCGCGGCCTGCTGGGATATGGCGTCTCGACCGGTGCTGCCGGTGGCATGACCCTGCGCGGTATCGGTAACAGTCCCACCTCGGGACTGCTGGTTCTCATCGACGGCCACCCGCAATATATGGGACTGATGGGACACCCCATTGCCGACGCTTATCAGACGGTACTGGCCGAGAAGGTCGAGGTCGTGAGAGGTCCCGCCTCGGTGATATACGGTTCGAACGCCATGGGAGGTGTCATCAACATCGTTACCCGGGAAGCCGAAGAGGGGACGAAAACCCATCTGCGAAGCAGCTATGGCTCGTTCAACACAACGACCAACGAAATCACCAATCAGACCCGTATCGGAGGATTCGGCAGTACCGTATCGGCATTCTACAACCGCACCGACGGCCATCGCCGCGACATGGGATTTGAACAGATGGGTGGCCTCGTCAAGCTTTCCTACGAAATGTCGCCCGCCTGGGAGATGGGTGCCGACCTGAACATGACCCACTTCAATGCCTCCAATCCCGGTCCGGTGTCGGCCCCGCGCATCGACAACGACTCACACATTACCCGGAGCATGACCTCGTTCTACATTGAGAATCACTACCAGAAAACATCGGGTGCCATAACGGCCTTCTACAACTGGGGGCATCATCGCATCAACGACGGATATACGGCCGGAGAGTCGCCACTCGACTATCGGTTTGACTCGCGCGACCACATGGCCGGAGTCTCCCTGTACCAGAACCTCCGGCTCTTTACCGGGAATGTGGCCACCGTAGGTATCGACTATCAACATTTCGGAGGTCGGGCCTGGAACCGCTACCCGGCCACCGACACCCGAGAGGAACTGGTCGACAAGACGCTCAACGACATAGCCGGGTATGTAGACCTTCGTCAAGATATAGGCCGGCTCGTTACACTCGACGCCGGAGTGCGGTTCGACCACAACTCCCACGTCGGCAACGAATGGATTCCGCAAGGAGGTCTCTCCCTGCATCTGCCCCGCCTTATGGAGTTGAAAGCAACCGTGGCCAAGGGCTTCCGCAACCCGACCCTGCGCGAGATGTATATGTTCCCGCCCCAAAACCCCGACCTGCAACCCGAGCGTGTCGTCAACTACGAGATTGCCTTTTCGCAGCGCTTTCCGCAACAACGCCTCTCCTACGGCCTGAACCTTTTCTATCTACACGGCAATAACCTCATACAGGCGGTGCGCGTACCCAACGGTATGCTCAACATCAATACCGGAGAGGTCGACAATGCCGGGATAGAGGTCGAAGGAGGCTGGCAAATCTCACCGTCGTGGAACGTTGCGGTCCAGTACAGCTGGCTGCACATGAAACGCCCCATACTCGCCTCGCCCGAACACAAAGCCTGTGCCTCGATATCATACAGCAGCAGGCGCTGGTCGGTATCGTCGGACTGGCAATATGTACACGGACTCTACACGGCTCTCGATTCTCAACAACAAGAAAATTTTTTGTTATGGAATGTCCGTGCCGACTACCAAATATGCCGTTTCTTACGTATATTTGCCAAAGGAGAAAATCTGCTGGCTCAACGGTACGAAATTAACCAAGGCTACCCCATGCCCAAAGCAACCTGCATGGGGGGTGTCGATATTCAATTTTAAAATCATATAACTATGCAGACCTCAACCGTAAGACTCTACTCTCTCTCCTACCGCCAGGCAAAGACCTACGGCATCGCCCTTCTTTTTGTGGCCGGCAACATCGTGCTGCCGCAACTCTTCCACCTGCTGCCACAAGGGGGTGTAACCTGGCTGCCCATCTATTTCTTCACCCTGATTGCCGCCTATAAATATGGCTGGAAGGCCGGCCTGCTCACAGCCGTACTTTCGCCGGTTGTCAACAGCCTGCTCTTCGGTATGCCCGCCGCAGCGGCCCTACCCGCCATTCTGCTGAAATCGGGTCTCCTTGCCGCTGCCGCCGCCATAGCTGCGGCCCGCTTTCAAAAAGCCTCGCTGGTGCTGCTTGCCGCAGTTGTCGTGTGCTACCAGGGTCTGGGGCTGATAGGCGAATGGGCCCTGACCGGAGACCTCGGCCTGGCTACCCAGGATTTCCGCATAGGAATCCCCGGAATGATTCTGCAAGTGGTAGGCGGATATTTTTGCATCAATTACATAATACGTAAATAATGAATACACTACTGCTAATCGGAGGCATCGGCATGCAGGAAATCCTTGTCATTGCCCTCATCGTGTTACTGCTCTTCGGCGGGAAAAAGATTCCCGAACTGATGAAAGGCATCGGCAAAGGAGTGCGCAGCTTCAAAGACGGTGTAAACGGTATTGAGAAAGAAGGCGAAAGCAACGACGGCCCGAACACCTCCAAATCCAAAGAAAACGACCAGCCCAAATGAATAGTCGGGAGAACGACGCCACTCAAAGTTTTTGGGAACATCTCGACGACCTGCGAGCTTGTCTCATAAGAATAGTACTGGTCGTTCTGGTGCTGGGTATCGCGGCTTTCCTGTTCAAAGAAGAACTCTTTGCCGTCATACTCGGTCCGCAAAACGAGCACTTCATTACCTACCGTCTTCTTGACAAGATAGGGAGCATCTGGGGTGTTGCTGCGGCACCGTTCTCGGTCGAACTCATCAATACGGGCCTGGCCCGGCAATTCACGACACACATGACGGCCGCCATATATGCGGCTGTCTTGTGTGCATCGCCTTATATTCTCTATCAGCTGTTCCGATTTGTTTCGCCGGCACTTTACGTGAACGAGAAAAAATATGTCGTGCGGGCCGTCTCGTACAGCTATCTGCTGTTCATGGGCGGCGTATTGCTGAGCTATTTTCTCATCTTTCCGCTGACATTCCGTTTTCTCGGGACCTACCAGGTAAGCCCCGAGGTAGCCAATCTCATCACCCTGCAATCCTACATGGACACGCTCATGACCATCACCCTCATGATGGGTGTCTTGTTTGAGATTCCCATCTTATGCTGGCTGTTTGCCCGCCTGGGTATTCTCACCGAGTCGTTCATGCGGAAATACCGCCGGCACGCCATCGTGGTCATACTCATCGTTGCCGCCATCATCACCCCCACGGCCGACGTGTTTACCCTCACTATCGTATCTCTGCCCATATACCTGCTCTACGAGGGAAGCATCTGCATTGTGCGGCGCTCCCAGAGAAAAGAGATTCAAAATTCTTAATTCACCTGTACCGGCCATTACGAGCAGGAAATCCCGAAGGATTTAACCGTTACGATACTTCAATGGCGAAAGGCCGGTCGAAGCCTTGAAATATTTCCCGAAAAACGACGGATTAGGAAAATGCAGCATTTCACTCACCTGCTGCACGGTATACTCTCCGCTTTTAAGCAAAGCTTTTGCTTCGAAAATCACATAATCCCGTATCCAATCGCCGGCATAACGTCCGCTAACACGATAGATTACCTGCGACAGATATTTGGGCGTAACACACAACCTGTCGGCATAGAACGATATACTGCGCTCACGGGCATAATGCCGACGGACCTCCTTAATAAACCTGTCGTACATCTGCATGGAACGGCTTTTGGGCAACTCCGGCCCCGATGCTGTCTGCGACAAAACAATGGAGAGTACGTTGCAAAAAAAGATTTGCACATAGCTGTTGATAATAACCGACTTAAACGGTGTGTAGCGGGGATTCTCCATTTTCTCCCACAACTGAGTATATAGGGCTACAAACTCCTGTGTATCGTGTGCATCAAGACTCACCTTGTAATGATTGGAAACATCGACTTTCTGCATCAGGAGTTTATCAAGCTCTATCTTTGGAATATAGTCGATATTCGAAAAGGCTATGATGGCCGCCCGGCAATCTTCGCTTATTTCCAAACACTCGCCTATGGAATTGGGCAGAAGCAACAAAAGATCGCCCGCCGCCATCACATAATCATTCAGATTCACGCGAATACGCATTCGACCATGCCGGCAAAACAGTAAAAGCGTAAAAGATATTTTAAACGGGTATCCCGAAGCAATCCAGTTTCCGGCTTCATTGCTTATGGAATTTTCCGCCCCCGCCAAATTATCGCCCAACATTATTTCGTTGTCAACGATGAGCGTATGCCCCGCATGTGGCAACATGGCAAGATGCAGCTGTTGTGAGAAAGAGAATGCATTCGTTTTCATATCTCCCTATACATGTATTCTTATAGGACAAATTTATATCAAAAAAAACGATTTCATCTCCATGAAATACATCTTTTAGACCATTTTCACCTCCATATCGATGTTTTTTACTCATGCATTAAGGTCTACCTTTGAGGCATCAAATTATTTAACCAACCACACAATGAAAACAACACCGATATTTTGTGTACTGTCGTTATTGTTCCTTTTCCCGTCCTGCCACGGTGGAAAAGAAGAGAGCCCGTTGATGAGAAGCGTAGAATCGACGCGACCGGCTACCCTGTCGGCCTACGCCAGCAAATCGTTTTCGGGAGTCGTCAAAGAGGGAAAAGAGATAAGTTTAGGATTCAAAACCCCCGGCCAGATTACAAAGATCCTTGTCAAAGAAGGAGACCGGGTAGAAGAAGGCCAGTTGCTCGCCACGCTCGACGACGCCGATTACAAATTGGGCGTCGAAGCCATAGAGATACAGTACGACCAGATGAAAAAGGAGGTCGACCGCATGAAACTGCTCTACGAAAACAACAGTATCTCAGGAAACGACTACGACAAGGCTACATCGGGACTTGCCCAGGTCGCCGTACAATTGCAAAGCAACCGGAACAAACTCGATTACACCCGACTCTATGCACCGGCCAGTGGATATATACAAAGTGTCAATTTTGAAACCGCAGAGATGGTCGATGCCGGCACTCCGGTGTTTACACTGCTCGACACCAGACAGATGGAGGTTACGGTCGACATTCCTGCCTCACTCCATACACAACAGAATCGAATCAACAGCATTACATGCCGCTCAGTACTTTCGCCGGAGAAAAAGATGCCCATGCATCTGGTAAGCATTGCCCCCAAGGCCGACGGAAACCAACTCTATAAAATGACGCTGGAATTTGACAAGAAACCGGAACAGGAAATCACCCCGGGCATGAATGTCGAGGTAGAGCTGCGTCTCCGCCATCGGACTTCGTCGCAGGCATATACCCTGCCGCTTCACTGCATATTCAACCACGAGGGACAGAATTGCGTGTGGGTCATAAACAACGACTCGACCGTTTCGCGCCACATCGTTTCGCTCGACGGGACCGACGAAGAGGGAAGAGCGATTGTCGTCGATGGCCTCTCGGGCGACGAACAGATTGTCAATGCCGGTGTCAATGCCCTGCGAGACAATGAGAAAGTGCGCATCATCGAACCCGTATCGCCAACCAATGTAGGAGGACTGCTGTAATGAATATCACCCGATTTTTTATCAACCGCCCTACCCTCTTCTGGTCGTTAATGGCGGGTATCATCATTGCCGGTGTTCTGGCGTTCATACAGATGCCCAAACTCGAAGACCCGGCCGTGGCCACCAAACAGGCCATGGTTGTAATACCCTGGCCGGGAGCCAACGCCCACGAAATAGAGCTCAAAGTAGCCCAGGTCATGGAAGAGGAGCTGCGCGCTCTGCCCGATGTCAAGAAAATAAAGACCGAGTGTCAGAACGGAAACGCCATGATTACGGTCGAATTCCAGATGACCGTCTTGCTCTCTGACCTGGAACAGCACTTCGACCTGTTGCGACGTAAAGTAAACGATGCCAAGGCCAAACTGCCCGCCGGCTGCTACGACCCCATCGTAATCGACGACATGATGGACGTTTACGGTATTTTCTATGCCCTAACAGCCGACGGTTACGAATATCCCGACATGTATAAATATGCCAAGCTCATTCGTCGGGAACTGCTGGGTGTCAAAGGGGTGAAACGCATCATCATCGCCGGCAATCGCGACGAGAGCATAAATATCATACTTTCCAAAGAGAAAATATCGCGCAACGGACTCATTCCGACACAACTCATGATGTCGTTGCAGAATGCAGGGAAACCCATCGACGCGGGCAATTACCAGCAGGGTCCCGACCGCATACCGATGCGCATCGACGGCGCTATCGAGAATGAAGACGACATACGCAACCTGCTTATCAGCACGATGAACGGGAAACAGCTGAGACTGGGCGATCTTGCCACCGTAGAGCGCAGCTACACCGAGCCGCAACGCAACGGATTCTTTGTCGACGGCAAACCGGCCATCGCCATCTGCATCGCCATGGAGAACGACGCCATAGTTCCCGACGTGGGAAAAGCAGTCGATGCCCGACTGGCCGAAGTAATGGAACAGGTTCCTGCCGGTATGGAAATCGACAAGATATTTTTTCAGCCCGACAAGGTCGACGATGCCATCAACTCGTTTATGCTCAACCTACTGGAATCGGTGCTTATCGTCATTCTCGTACTGATATTCACCATGGGATTCCGCAGTGGAGTGATCATCGGTTTCGGACTGGTACTCACCATTGCCGTGTCGTTTCCCATACTACTGGTGTGCGGCACCACCCTGCAACGCATTTCGTTGGGCGCGTTCATCGTAGCCATGGGTATGCTTGTCGATAACGCCATCGTCATCATGGACGGTATACTCATCGACAAGAAACGCGGCCTCGGCCCCAAGACCTACCTCTACCGGATAGGGAAAAATACCGCTCTGCCGCTACTGGGCGCCACGGTCATTGCCGTAGCAACATTTATAGGCATATACCTCTCGCCCGACTCGGCCGGAGAATATGCCGGCGACCTCTTCCTCGTGCTGTGCGTAAGTCTGCTGGCCAGTTGGGTACTGGCCCTTATACAAGTGCCCATGTGTGCCAAATCGTGGCTCGCACCGCGTGAAAAGACTGGAAGCGACGAAACGTGCCTGAACTCTCCGGTGCATCGCTTCGTGCGCCGCACCATCACAACGCTTATCGCCTATAAGAAAACCACCATCGCCGTTGCCGTCGCTCTGCTTCTGCTGTCGGGTTATGGCATGACCAAAGTAAAAAACCTCTTCTTCCCCGACTTCGATTACAGCCAGTTTGTCATTGAGTATTTCCGCCCGGCACAGACCAGCCCCAACGACGTAAAAGCCGACCTGCTCGACATAAGCCGCAAGCTCAAAGAAAACCCCGACATAGAAAGAGTCTCGGCCAGTATGGGCAGCGCACCGGCACACTATTGCCTTGTACGCCCCATGACTGCGGGTGGTGACAGCTACGGCGAACTTATTGTCGACTGTAAAGACTACGCCACGGTCGTAAAGGTGATTCCTGTCGTATTGAAACAGTTGAGAGAGGAATATCCCGACGCTTATATCCGCGCCCGGAAATACAACTTCTCCATATCGACCTCCCACACGGTCGAAGTGGAATTTGCGGGCCCCGACCCTGCCATACTTCGCGACCTGAGCCGGCAAGCCGAAGAGATTATGCGCCGCAGCCCCTACATCGATCCCTATTCGGTCGAGAACAACTGGAAACCTCAGGGTAAAACACTGGTAGCCGAATATTTGCAACAAGATGCATTACGGGCCGGCATCAACCGCAGCGATGTGGGCAACGCGCTGATGGCAGCGACCGACGGTCTGCCGGTGGGTGTCATCTACGAGCAGGACCGCATACTCCCCATCAAACTGATGGTCAGAAACAACGACGGCAGCCGCATCACACAGGTCGAAGATATCCCCGTATGGAGCATGATGAATATGAGCATTGACGAAGAAGAGATGCAGAAAGCCATTTCCGGGGGCAAAGGCATTGATGAGCTGCAAGACGAGATGTTCCGCAGTACCCCCCTCAGCAATGTGGCACCGGAGATACGGCTCGACTGGGAAGAGTGCTGTGTGATGCGCCTTAACGGGAAAAGGGTCATCGAAGCCGAGTGCGACCCCAACCCCGAACGGCCCGACGCCACACCGGCCAAGGCAGTGGAAAGCATCAGGGAAGAAATAGAATCCATACCCCTGCCCGATGGCTACGAAATGCGATGGGTGGGCGAAGGCGAACTGCAAGGCGAAGCCATCTTGCACCTGATGAAATATGTACCGCTCACCCTTTTCCTCATTTTGGGAATACTGTTGCTGCTCTTCAACAACTGGAAGAAGGTGGGGCTCATACTTCTCTGTCTGCCTTTTGTCGTGTGCGGTATTGTACCCTCGCTCTACTTCCTGCAACAGCCGTTCACGTTCATGGCCATCATCGGCATGATGGGCCTCATGGGTATGATGGTAAAAAATGCCATCGTTCTTGTCGATGAAATCAACCGGCTCATCAATGAGGAGCACCAACTGCCCTATCATGCGGTGGTCGAAGCCACTGTATCCCGTGTGCGCCCCGTACTCATGGCCTCACTCACGACCATTGTCGGCATGATACCTCTTGTGGGCGACCCCATGTACGGCTCCATGGCCATAACCATCATGGGCGGACTCACCGTGGGGACAATCATTACCCTCATACTCCTACCGCTGTTCTATACGGCATTGTTCCACATAAAAAAACCTTGTGAATGAAACCCAACACCTCAAAATCCATACACAGAGGGAGCCTGGCCAAGGCTACCCTTTTCACCGCGGTAACCCTGCTCCTGCCGCAGATGACCACCGCGCAAACGGCACTGGTTCTCTCCCAGTCGCAGTGCCGGGAGATGGCCCTCGCACACAATGAGGCCCTGCAAAAGGCCGACAACGACCTGCGCAAGGCCGAGCTTGATAAAGCCATTGCCTTCACCTCCTATCTACCTGCCATCGAAAGCAGTGCCACGGGTGCTTACGTCGTGGAAGACATCGACATGATGGGCATGCAGATGCAGATGAAAGGCACCTACATGGCCGGCATCACGCTCACCCAGCCTCTCTATGCAGGAGGGAAAATCATAGCCGGTAACAAACTGGCCCGCATAGGGGTGGAATGTGCGGCCGAAAACCAACGCAAGACCCGCATGCAGGTCATTGCCGATGCCGACAACGCCTACTGGACCTACTTGGCCACCTGCCGGAAAATTGCCATGCTCGAAAGTTATGTCCAACAGATAGACACCCTCTACCGCCAGACCCGGGTCGGCATCTCGGCTCAAATGGCAACGACCAACGACCTCCTGCGCATCGAGGCCAAGCGCAGTGAAATCAATTACCAGCTGCAAAAGGCCCGCAATGGCGTGAACCTGTGCCGACTGGCCCTGTGCAATGTCATCGGGGTCGGTCTCGACACCGAAATTACACTCTCCGACACCGTCATCGCCGTTACACCGCCACTCGACCTCGATACCGACATTTCGCAACGTCCCGAGCTGAAACTGCTGCAAAAGCAGGTCGAGGCTCAACAGCAACAGATAAAGCTGACCCGCGCCGAAATGCTCCCCACCGCCGGACTCAGTCTGGGCTACACCTACTACGGCAACATCAAGTTGAAGGGAATGACAGCCGACCCTGCGGGAAACCCGATTCCCTACACAGAGAAATTTGAAGACGGATTTACCGTAGGCATGGTATCGGTATCGATTCCTATCCTGCATTGGGGGGCCAATTTCAAGAAGATAAAACAGTCGAAGTATCAGTTACGCAACGCCGAACTCGATTTGTCGCAAAACCGCCGGTTGCTCACCATCGAGGCCCAACAGGCGCGGCAAAACCTTACCGAGGGCTTTGCCATGATAGAAACGGCGCGCTTGGGCTGCCGACAAGCCCGGGAGAACCTGCGGGTCATGCAGAATTGCTACCACAACCAGATGGCAACGCTCACCGACCTGCTCGATGCCCAATCGCAATGGCAACAGGCCGAGAGCAACCTCATCGAGGCACAGACACAGTATAAAATCTACGAAACAGAATTCCGTCGCACCACGGGACGGCTGGAATAAATCGCAGAGAAGCGTAGGCCATAAAAAGGTCTATGCTTCTCCATTTTCATACACAATCCCCCCGACCTCGCACTCTCGTGCGTGGAACAACAGCGGCACTCTGCCATTGTCTCTGCCTACACCTCTCCGTTGAAAAGTTGAAAAGACAAATACGGGCCGACCGCACCGGTATGCCTTACTTTTTTGATGGATTTCTGAAATAATATTTCTAACTTCTTTTATTATTTTTTTGCAAAAAGAATTATATTCTTTGCAAAAATATTCAATTTTATCATCTGGAGTATTACAAATTATTTTTTCCATGGGCAGTTTTATATTATATTTATTACAGTTTTCAATAAACATTAATAATTTTATACCCTTATTGTGATAAAATATTTCTCGGATTAATATTTTATTCTCACCTGTATTCTTATCATAACCTAGTAAATGGGAATACATTTTTTTTGTAATTTTATAACATTTATTATCTCTTAAAACATAAATATAATTATTTGTAATTAATGATTTTGAGGCTGCTTTTATATTTTGATTAACTATGTTTGGTAAATCTTTTAAATCTCCTTTTAATAAAAAATTATTTAAAGAACTTATGTATTTACCAAAAATTTTTATTTTTAAATTGTCATTACAATTTTTAAAAACATTTGCTCTTAATATACATAATGATTTAGGAATATTAAATATACCACTTAATGAAGTACAACCATAAAACACTTCTTCTCCAAAATCTAAAATTTTTTTTGAAAGATATACTTTTTCTAAATTAATACAATTTTTGCAACATTGCTTACACAAACAAATTGTTGTTTCTGGCAATTTTAGTATTTTAATTTTATTATTATCTTTAAATACAAAATCAGATATACTTGTTACTCCTTGTGGAACATTAGGATTACGTCCGTCATTTTCTTCACAATATTTATTAAATAAATTTAAGTCTTTTATATTTTTTAATTTATAATTCAATTCATACTTTTTATCAGGTGTAATTTCTCTGACAATAATTTCATAGTAATCTGCATAATTAATAATGACATCTCTATTATTAAAAAATAAATTATTTGGTAAAACATTTACAGAATAAGGAATATATATTCTTTTAATATTATAAATATTTTTAAAAATATTTTCGCTAATACTTTTAGCATTTGCAGGAATTGGAGGTGCTTCTCCATCATTTTTAACTAAAAATTCATTAAATAAAGCGATATCAAATATTTTTATTATGCGTCCTTTATTATTTATTTCATAATAACAATTATTCACTAATTATCACCTACTTTTTTTCTTTCTTTAAGCCATAGCATGGTTTTTGTTCTTTCTTTACTTTCATTAATTTTAAATATAGATTTTTATTATCTTGGTTTAATAAGCCTATTTCTTCACATAAATCATCTATTATTTCAGATTTATAATTATAAATCATATAATTCATCTTTAATTCAGTTTTTAATGTAAATAAATCTGCTTTCTGTAAATTGCAAATATCAATACCTTTTTCAATACATTTTGCTAATAATGCAAAACTTTGACTATTTGTTTGTATATCTTCTGTTCCATTTATACACCAAGAAAAATTATTTACAAGATTTTGAATTGAATTGTTAATAAACCAATAACCAATCCGATTAATATTTTTCTTGTTTACAATATCATTATTTAATTCTCCAGGCCTTGATTCTCTAATCACTTTTGGTGTATTAAAATATATAATACCGCTTTTATCTACACATTCTGAAATAACAGCCCATTCCATATTATTATGTACTGCATCTAAAATTATTTTTTCTCCATAATTTTCACTTGCTAAGTTAACCAAATTAAATAAAACTTCATATGTATTATTATATATTTGTTCCTCATACCATTCACTACTAACTTTCCAAATTAAATCATTAAATAAAACTAATTGTTGATTGCCTTTTAATTCTATTTCATTATTAATAATTTTATCTTTTATAACTTCGGTTAAATCAACATTTTTATCTAAATAAAATTTTTTACATAAATTTATGATTAATTCTTTTTTATTAACAGTATTATATCCATACAATTGTGGAATTTGAGAATTTCTGAAAAAACTTTTTCCTGCTCTGTGTAATCCAGTTAACCCTATAATAATCAAAATACTCTCCACCTTTCAATTATTTCATTTTACCATAGTATTCAGCCATACAATTTATTTTTTCTTCATGAGTTTCATTATATTTCTTCATTTCATTTCTAATATTCAACAAAATATCTTTATTAAATAATTCAAACCAAAAATCGCAAAAAAATTCAACTTCTCGTATATTGCCTAAAGCACCAAAGCCTTGTGATGCCAAGAATCCACATGGAAATATATTTCCCTCAGGTGTTATACACATTGTTCTTTGTCCAGCTCTGCAACTTGAAATTTCAAATTCTAAAGGAATTCTAGAATTAGTTCCATTATTATTTTTTAAGTTATGACCTTGAACATTTTCTGATAATTCTAAAGTTAATTGTTTCTTAACACATTTATATTCATTATTACTCAAAGAATAATCCTTAAGGTTCTTACCACGACCAGTAGATACAAATTGTCGAATAAATAGTTTAATACCACTTTTATTTAATGTCTTTGCTAATTCTATTACTTCATTAATATTATTTTTCATAATAACAGAATTAACTCTTACATCAATATTTGCTTCTATCAAACATTTTAATCCTCTCATTGCATTATCAAAATTTCCCTTACCTCTAATAGAATCATGTATTTCTCTTGTTCCATCTAAACTTACAACAGCACTATTCAACCCACTCTTTTTTAATTTATGTGCAGCATCTTTAGTAATTAATGTTGCATTTGTGCCTAAGGAAGTTCGTAATCCATTATTATGAGCACAACTAATTATTTCATAAATGCCTTCAAACAATAGGGGTTCACCTCCAGTAAATCTAATTTCTTGAACACCTTCTAATGCTAACTTATTAATTAAATCTATTACTTCATTTTTTGTCAGTTCATTATCAATTTTTTTTCCAGAATTATTTAAACAATGTTTACAAAAAAGATTACACTTTCTTGTTAATTCAATATAAACTGTGTCAGCAAAGCTAAACATATTACAACAGCTTGAATTTTTATTTTCGGTAATTTTCAATTTAGTTTCTTCGTGTTTTTTTTTATTATCAATAATATCAAATTCATATATTAAATCATTATTTGTTAAAAGTTCTTTATATTCTTGTTTATTTATATAAATTCTTTTCCCTGTTGTTGAATTAAATAAAGTTCCTCCAAAAGCTTCTTTTCTTAATAACACTACATTTTTCATAATTTCCTCCCCTTCATGCTTAATATAGCATATTAAAAGAATAATCACAAGGATTATTCGTTCATTTAAATTACATAAATTTAATATCATTTATAAGTTTTACTTATAGTATAAAATAAAGTTTATAAAATCTTTTACTTGTAAATTTAATTGTGATGGTTTATAGCATATAAAAAAGTCTGTTTTAGGTAAATTAAAATTTGTATTTATAACTTTAATTTTATCACTAAACATTTTTATTTTATCTTTATTACACATTATATTTCCAATACCAATCTCTTTCGAAACCAAATTAACAACATTCTCAGTAGTACCTGCAAAAACGATAGGATAATCATCTGTAATATTTAAGTGACTTTTTATTTCTAAATAAATATTAGAATCTTTTGTAGGGAAAATAAGTTTATCTGTTTTCAATTTATCTTCACTTAAATATTCTCTATTATCATTAATTGACGTAATAAAATTATTTTCTATTGAACCTATCTTTTCAACAATAATTGATGAATTTTTATTATTTATCGGAAAACAATCCAAAACAAAATCAACATTTTCGTCCGATAACATTTGTAACATATTTGTTGTAGATTTATTAATTATATTAAATCTAATCATAGGATATTTTTTTGGTAAGAAATCATCTTATCAACTAAAAATGAATTAAATAAAAATGACTGTATTCCAATATTAATTACTCCTATGTGTTTTCCTTTGTTGATATTAATTTTATCCTCACAATTAAATAGAATATTAAATGCCTTTTTAACATCTTCATAAATCAAGTAAGCATCATTAGTTGGAAAAATACCTTTTGTTGATTTTTTAAATAATGTTACTCCCAATTGATTTTCTAAGCTTTTAATATTTTGTGAAACTGCAGATTGGGATATGTACATTTTTTTTGCTGTTTTAGATATATTTTTTAATTCATAAACTTCCAAAAAAGTTTTGTACAAATTAATGTTAACATTAGAATTTTTCATTTCATATCACTCCAATCCATAGTTTTTATATATCTATATATCTCACCCCAATTATGGACTTCTTTAACATATTTTGATTTTATTTCAGGTTGGCTTATATCTCTCAAGTACAAACATTTAATATTTGTTTTAATTATTTCTTTGATATTCTCATAGTTATCTTCTATAACAATATCAGCTTTTAGTTTCAAGCAAGTTTCTACCTTATTTGACTGATTATATATTACGTCATCAAATTGAATTTTTTCCTGTTTCAGTTTTTTCTCTGTCAAAAGTATTTCTTTTTTACCAAAATACCCTCTTTTTGTAACGGCATAAATTTTGCCCCCATCTTTCTTTAACAATTCTAGCACCTTCTTTGCAAAGGGAAAAACTGAACAATAATACCCAACATCTGGATATATTTCTTTTTCAAATTCTCTTAACTGCTTTTTAGACCAGCCATAGCACTTATAAGTTGCAAATTTATCTTTAATCTTTATACCATTTCCTTTATATTTTATGAAGTCTGTTAATTCTGCTTGACATCTTACAATATCCTCCGAATTAAAAACAACACCATCTAAATCACATACAATTATCATCAATAATTCCTCCAATCTTATAACTAGAATTTCTTTTATAATAGTTTTATCTAGTATTAATCAATAAAAATACAAATTAAAGATTATTCATTACATAAAAGCTATATTTCAAACTGGTTATCACTTAACAAACTATATTGCAGATTAATAATTATATCTATTTCATCTTCTAATTTAAGATATTCATTATGTATCTTATCATCTATTACATTGATTTTATCTTTTGTTTCTTTACTTAAAAATTCAAAAAAAGATTTATTCATTAAGTTAATTTTTTTCATTTCATATATTTTAATATGGTTTTTAATTATTTTTATCCATTCTTCTGAATCTTTAATTTCTTGAAGAAAACAACAATTAAACATTTTATTAGCAAGATATTTTTCTTTAATTATATTTTTTTTTATATTCTGTCATACTAAATCTCCCGTTTTTTTATTATATTATAACACACATCAGCAAAAAATGTCCTGTAATCAGCAATTTTCTTATTTTTTATTTCAAAATGGGAAAATTAATATAGGTGAAGTACAATGATTAATGTTCAAAAATTAAAAGATATTCGTGAAGATAAAGATTTAACTCAAACTGATATTGCAAATATTTTGTCAGTTCCTAGATCTACATACTCTATGTGGGAAATTGGTATTTGTATTATTCCATTAGATAAATTATATTTTCTTGCAGACTACTATAATGTTAGTATAGATTATGCACTTGGTTTAACAAATAATTCAAATAGTAAACATATTATTAAAGGATTTCAGATTGATACCCTTGCACAAAACTTAAAAAAATATAGAAAAAAAGCTAATTTAACTCAAGAAAATATTGCAAGTATCTTAAAAGTTACTCAAAGTTGTGTGTTGAAATATGAAAAAGCTATGGTTTGTATTCCTATCGAAAACCTGTATAAATTATGCAAAGAATATAATGTTACTCTTTCAAAAATGTGTGGTAAAGAAAAATAATATAAATAATTTACAATAAACTTAAATAAATCAGCAACAAGTATTTGCTGATTTATTTTAAAGTTAATTATTTTTATCTTTTAAATATTTCTCCATAATAAAATTAATACTTCTTTTATTTATAGGTTTTATTATATAGTCATCAAAATCATAATCTAAATACTTTTTTCTAGTCTTTTTTTATTTTTAGTTACCATTATTACCACCGGAACATTAATATCATTAAACCTTTGAAATAATTTTGTAGAGCAACTTTTAATTCTATCTTCTTCAGTCATATCATCATACTCTTTTGGCATCATATCATCAATTTCTTCATTATTAGTATTATATTCTTTCATAATTCTTTGTATTATCGAAATTGTTATTTCAGTATGTTCTTTATCTTTTTTTATAGAAATTGTTCCATCGACTTTTTTAAGCAAAGAATTTATAATATCATAATCTATATCGTCATCTACTTTTTTTAGCCAGCGACTTTTAATTCTCTGATTTATCTTTATTAATTCATCGACCTCAGGAATAAATATTATGAAAGTGAATTTTAACTTGCATAAATTACCCGCTACTACTTTATTTATTTTTATTTTAATATTTTCTTTCTCAATTTTAGAAGCTAAATATCTACTAAAATATAATACAATTTGTTTAATTTTATCACTATCACCATATAAGATTTTATTTATGTTATCATTTACTTCAAAGTCAAAACTTAAATTTTTGTTTTTTTCATCTATTTTAATTATATGCTTTATTTCATCTATTGTATTATATATTTCATAAGGTTGCTCACTTAATACATAGTTTTCACTATTTATCTTTCCAAGTACTATTAAATCAGATACTTTATCAGTAAACGAAGATATAAAGTTTACTAATTTATTAGCTTCTTTTGACTTATATTTATCATTTATCCTTTTTGCTTCATTCATATATTCTTTTAATTCTACACTCATATTATTAAGAGTACTTATAGTTTCATCTCTTGAAGTTTCTGCAAGTGTTTTTGCAACATTAAGTTCTCTTGCTAATTTTATATTTGGATTCTCAATAGCAAAATACATTACCAATAATGTTAATGATAAAACATTTGAATAAATGCTAAATAAAGGGTCAACAACCCTTATTACCATTATAATAATCATTAATATTATTAATAAATAGTATGGGGTATATTTCATATTTTTATATTTTGCCAATTCAAGTATTACCATAACAGACATATATACTAAATACAATGCTATTCCAAAATATAATACATTTGCTGATGGCCCATAAGAGTTTGAAAGACCTGTTTGTGGATCATAAAATATATCTACTCGTAATATACAAATTAATGTTATCAATATAATATCTATACACATAAATATTGAATATAATAAGTTACCCTTTCTTCTTACTTTATTATTTTCTAAATATAAGTCTGTGATATAAATTGACAAAAAAGAAAACCACATAATATATATTGAATATAGCACTTTATTTAATATTTCAAACAACAATAAATTTTCATTGCTGAAATAAAAATGGGCTATTAAACAAATAAAAGTATAAAGTGATGATTCACATAGTCCAACTATAACTAATTTAGAATATATACTTGTTTCTTTTTATATAAGTTATTATTTCTTCACATAGATTATTTTATCATTATATTCATATATATCTATTGTGATAAAGCAAAAATATATATCATAAATACTGTAATTGCCAATTTTCATGTTATAATTTTTCTAATTATTGTACTACAATTATCAAATCATCAAAATAATCTAAAATATTATCAATAACATCTTTTATGAGTATTTCTAGTCATTTGTTATTTGCCGTATTAATTCTCATTTGAAATCTGCTATTATTTAAAATATTTTTTAATCTGATATGTATATCTTTTAATTCATTTTCACGCATTGTTTCATCTTAAAAAATTAAAATATCAATGTATTTTATTAGTTTAACCTTATTCAGATTTTCATTATTAATTAAATAATAAAAATCAAAAATATCTTTGAATCTTGTAGAAGTAATACCAAATTTTAATAATGATTTTAATTTTTCTACAAATATTTGTTCTTTAGAATTGATAAGTTTCTTAATCAATAATTAAGAAACTTTTTTATTGTTTAACCATATTAAATCTTTAATAGTTTCAGAATATAGTTTTTTAGTTTCGTCATCTATATCATTTACTTCATTAATCATACCTACTATTTGATTCCATTTTAATTTTTTTAGTTCTCTAAAACTTTTAATATTATTTTTTTCAAATACATTAAAGATAGAGGTTATCATTACTTCTAATTCTTTATCAGTATAATTTTTATTCCACTCTTTAATACGATTATCTATTTTAATACTTAGTTTAGATTGTTTACCTTTTTCTAGAAACTGACCAAAACATAACCAAGTATTAATATCATGAGTCATAATACCTGAGGTATTTGATTTTACTATTTTTTTATTATTAGTACTATATAGAAGCATACCAATAATACTATCTTCAGGTATATATATTTGTAGTTTAGGTAATATCTTTTTGAAGTTATTATTTAAGTCTTTTTCTCTAAAACCAGGACCATCTAAGTTATATATAGTTTTTATTCTTTTAAAAATATCATTATTACAATACATTGAAGATGTCATGGCAAGATTGCCTCCTTTAGAGTGACCTCCAATATATATTTCTTTATCTTCACTTGTTATTACTTCATTTAAATAATTAATAGCGTACTTTTGAGATATAATTGGAAAATGATAACCTAAAGTAAAGTCTTCTTTCCACCCTATGATTGTTCCATTAGTTCCTTTATAGGAAATAAATACTTTATTATCAAAATGTATTTTGAGTGCTCCGAATTGTTTTTCGTTATCGACATATTCTTTATAGTTACTTAGATATATATCTTTATATCTAGTACTTGTATAAATATCTTTTAGATTAGCAATATTACCCTTCATAAAAGTACTTAAGTAAACATTTTTAGTCTTTTGATAAATATTAAAAGCTTCTTTTAGGGTTATTTTATTATTATCTTCAGGTACAATATTATGCCAATCTATATAGGATAATTCAGTAAATAATAATACATCATTTATATTTAATTTACATTCACTAAAGGTTAAACTTTTATAATATTTTAAATATTCTTTAATTGTAGCCATAATTACTCCTTATCTATTAATTTTTCTATATCAACATAATAGTCTTTCATATTATCTTTATTTACATATACATTAAAAGTATATATATCATTATCACCTATATATAATGTTGGATCATACCATAATCTTTCACTTTTAAATCTATATGTATTTTTGCTTATTGGATCATCATATTCACATATTATATTACTTGGATTTCTTCCTAATACTCTTAAATTAAAGTTAGTATTAGTCTCAATATAAGTAGCTTCTATTACGGTACCAGTTTTTATTAATCTTTCTTTCTTCTTTTTATTACTTATTATTTTAAATATATTTATACCTCCAATTAATAAGAAAATAAGGCCTACAAAAGGAAATAATAAAATTAATAATTCTAATTTCTTATTTCCTATGATATTAGGATCATTCTTCATATAATATATGTCTATCTTTTTACCTTCATAAAAGGTACTTGAGTAACCACTCATTACTGAAGTATATCTTTTACCATCAACATTATAAGTAACATATACATCAGGAGTATCATTAGAAGTGCTTACTATAGAGGTTATTGTACCTATAGTATCTACTTTATTACTATTATCTAACATTATAACTGAAGTATATAAACCAATTGAAGTAATAATAATACCAATTATTAAAAATGCTATGTATAATCTATTAATTTTTTTATTTAGCATAATTTACCTCTTTATCTACTACTGTATTCTCATCTTTTACTATACTATTACTATTTATTATACCTCTTACTCTAGTTAAAGGATAAATATTAGTATTCTTGCCAATAATAGTACCTGGATATAATACACTATTACATCCTACTTCAGTAGAGTCTCCTACTACAGAACCCATTTTTCTCATACCAGTAGAAACCTTCTTACCTTTATATTTGATATCAATGTTTGTACCATCATTCTTTAAATTACTAAGTATTACTCCCGCTCCTAAATGAACATGATATCCTAGAATAGAATCTCCTACATAGTTATAATGTGGTAGCTGACAGTTATCAAATATAATAGAATTCTTTATCTCAGTACTATTTCCTATTACACAATTCTTTCCTATAATAGCATTTCCTCTTATATATGCTCCTGGTCTTATTATAGTGTTTTCATCTATTATACATGGTGCTATAATCGTAGATAACTTATCTATTTCTACATTACTTCCTACCCAGATATGGTCTTCTATTTCGGTATAATTATCTTTATCAAGATTATTACCTAAAGTAATAATATAATCTTTTATATAGGGTAATACCTCCCAAGGATAATTTGTTTCTTTAAATAAATCTTTACTTATTGTTTTATTAATATCTAAAATACCTTTTAAATTCATATCTCATCCCTTCTATCATATTAAGTATATCATTTTTTTTAATGTAAAACAATATTTACTTAGTATATAGTAATAACTAATATATAATAGATATGGTTGATATCTTAACTAAAGACTTAATTAAGGCTTTAGTTAACCTCTAAAGACCTAGACTTTAGAGGATATAATAAAAGAGATATCTACATTGAGATATCATCTTTACATCTACTGATAAAAGTTTTAAATATATTATTATATTGAGGTAATACTTCAGGATGAAATTGTACTCCTAGTACAAAACGATCATTACCATTATATTCAATAGCTTCGATTAAATTATCTTCTGAACGGGCTACTACTTTAAAGCTACTTCCTACTTCAGTTATGGTATTATGATGAAGACTATTTACTATTATTTCTTTACGATCTAATATTTTATATAGAAGACTATCTTCATTAACATAATCTTTATGAGCTAAAGTAGTTAAGTTCTTTCTTATTACTTCAATAGGCCAATGATCTACTCCGGTATCTATTGGTTTTATTATTCTTTTTCTTTCTTTATTTTCTATATTAACTGAATACATGGCTAGTGTTTGCATACCCATACATATCCCTAATATAGGTTTCTTTCTTTGATAGAAGTAATCTATTACTTTGAAATTTACTTCTTTGATATAGCTTCCTCCGGGTAATAATAAACCATCACACATATCTAGTGTTTCTTCTATTAATTTGTCATCTACTAATGGTATTAGGAGTGGCACGGCATCATTTTCTACTATTTTCTTGATATAATTATTACTATATTTATATACATCATAAAAGGCATCATTGGTCTTCATATATTCACTAGTGCCAAGTATGCCAATAATTACTTTCTTCATATTATCACCTAATTAATTATATTAATTAACATGGTTATTATTTCTTCTATAATGATATTTTTATTTTCTTCTCTAGTCATTTTATCTACTTTTATTTCTTTATGATAATATTTATTATTATCTTTGTTATAGATGCTTATAAATACCAAATTATCTTCTCCATAAGGATTATTTATATCTGGCCTACTAAGTTTTCCAGTTATTCCTACTCCATAATTGGAATTGGTATAATTACTAATTACCTTGCTCATTTCATCTGCTGTTTCCATTGAATATACGGTATATTTATCGATTGTTTTACTATCTACCCCTAGTTTTATTTTATATTCATTAGAATATGTTACAGCACTAAATTTAAGTACTTCACTTGCTCCTGGTATATTAGTAATAGCATTTACTAGAGCTCCTCCGGTACATGATTCCATAGTACTAATGGTTTTATTATTTTTTATAAGTAATTCTACTACTTTATTCATTATTTCCTCTTTTGAAATATAAGCTTCTTTCCATCTCATACTCTAATGTTGTATGATTACCATGTCCTGGACATATTATCATATCTTTAGGATATTTCTTTATTTTTTCGATACTACGCATCATTTCTTTATAGTCACCATCATCTAAATCACATCTACCAATACCTAAACAGAAGACAAAGTCACCATCAAATAAAATATTATCTTCTTTGAAATAATAACTTACTGAATCTTTAGTATGACCAGGAGTATATATTACTTCAAAATTAAATGGTCCTATAGTATGTTCCCCTTCTTCTAAATTATCATATTTGTATACTAGACTTTGGTCAAATTCTTCTAAAGCTCCAACATGATCAAAATGATTATGGGTTATTAAAACTCCTGCTACTTTTTTATGGCCTATTACTTTCTTTATTCTTTCGTATTCATCACCTGGATCTACTACTATGACTTGTTTATCTTTTTCTAAGACATAACAATTTTCTTCTAATAATCCTACTACTACTTTTGTTATTTTCACTTTTTCCTCCTACTTTATACCTGCTCTTTTACTTAATGCATCTTTAGCGGCTTCTTGTTCTGATGCTTTCTTACTACCAGCAGTTCCTCTTCCCATAATGATTCCATCTACTTTAACTATGGAAGTAAATTTTTTATTATGAGCAGGGCCTTCTTCATCTACTACTTCATAGATAATTGATTTTTTTACTGTTTGTGCTAGTTCTTGTAATGTACTTTTATAATCATGTAAGAAATCTACTTCTTTTTCAATATATTTTAAAATTATATTTAATACAAAACTTCTAGTAAATTCAAACCCTTGATCTAGATAAAGGGCTGCTACAAAGGCTTCAAAGACATCTGCTAAAATGGTTTGATTTATTTCTTCACCTGTTCCTACTCTTATATCTAAGTCTAATCCTATTTCTTTTGCATATGTAGCACATGCTTCTTCACATACATAAGAAGCTCTCATTCTAGTCATTGTTCCTTCTTCTAAATGTCTTTCTTTATATAAATATTCACTTATGATTATTTCTAATACGGCATCTCCTAGAAACTCTAATCTTTCATAATCTGGATAACTTGGATTCTCATTAGTAAATGATGAATGAGTTACTGCTTCCATATATAGGTTCATATTCGTGGGATTTATATCTAATTTATTAAATACTTTCATATATACCTCCTAATTCTTACTAGCATCAAAATAATTTATTTTGATTCCTTTACTAGTAAACTTATCTTCATATTCTGTAGTAATGATATTATCTTTATAACTATGTAAATCATTACTTATATCATTTATATTATATCCATATTCTTTTAATGATTCTACTGAATAATTGAATAAATCTATATTATCAGTCTTCATTATAATATGTTTCTTATCTTTAAATATACTATCATATCTAGCTAGAAATCTAGGACTAGTAAGTCTTCTCTTAGTATGTCTTTCTTTTGGCCATGGATCAGAAAAGTTTAAGTATATTAAATCTATTTCTTTATCAAATACTTCTTCAATTAAACGTGCATCCATACGAATTAAATATAAGTTATTTAATTCTAATTCGTTTGTTTTTTCTACTGCTCTTAAGATAACTGAATCATACATTTCTATTCCTATATAGTTTATATTAGGATTAGATATAGCATTCTTTATGATAAAATTTCCTTTACCCATACCTATTTCTATATAGATAGGATTATTATTATTAAATAATTTATTCCACTTTCCTCGATAATCTTTTGGATTACTTATAAAGTATTTTCCTTCAAGTATTTTTTCACTTGCTCCTTTAATGTTTTTTAATCTCATAATTTCACCTACTTAGTATTATATCACTATTTTTATGTTTTGCATATAATAAAGTAGAAAGAAAGGAATAAATTATGACAGAAAGAGATATGATGTATGGAGGTTATTATCAAAATTTTCCTGGTAATATGGCTTATGCCAATTACGGCTATCAAATGCCTCCTGGGGCTATGTTAAATAATGGTATGTTACCACAAATGAATATGAATCAAAATAATCCTATATTAGAACTTAATAATAGAATATCTAATCTAGAAAATAGAGTTAAATTATTAGAACAAAAGATAGGCAATTCTTCAAATATATATCAAGATGATAATTCTTTATACATGATATAAAAGAAAGTATACATTATGTATGCTCTCTTTTATTATTCTACCTTAAATGGATTATTTGATGTTCCGGTTCCACTTATTATTGCATCTCCTTTAATAGATATTACAGGAACAGCATAATTGCTAGTAAAGTAACAGATATCAGGATTAACGTAAATGGCGCCATTGAATACGCATGAACTATAAATACCACCGTTAGAAAAGGCCATTGGACTCATTGTCCAACTTCCATTACTAGAATCATTAAGAATTTCATATAAATAATATGCATTGCTTTCACTGGAAGTTGCTCCAGCATACATAACTTCATCAACAGTCACTACTCCTACTTTCTTTGTTAGCTTTCCATTTCCTAGTGTAGTACTTTTTGTAAATCTATCATTTTTGTTAACACACTTTAATGTTGGAGTACTACTTAACAATCTGTTTCCTGGCATGTATGTTGTTTCTGTAGTACCTATTCCTGTTCCTTCATATACACTACGATCGTTACAATATATGGCATCAGCAACATAGTCTTCATATCCAGTATTTACTATATTTTTATCATACCACTGGTCTACAGCTTTTTTTATAAGACTATTAGTACTATTTGAATGCGTACTTTCATATGTAGAAGAACCTGCGGTTCCATACATATATCCCACATATGCGTTATCATCAACATGAGCCGTAAAATCAGAACGATTTACAAGAAGAGTCGGATCTCGTCGCAATTCGGATAGTGAATCATATATCATTCTTATTGTTCCATCACCATTTATTCTTATTATTCTCCATGCTTTGCCCGCAAAATTTACATAGTTATTTGTTACATTTCCTCTAAAATAATAACTTGTTCCTAAATCATCTTCAGCAGCATATATGCCATTTGTTCCGTTTTCAGCACTTGTAAGACTAAAGTTAGGAGTTTCTTTTGAATATGATAAGCCTAATCTTTGTAATACTTCTTTTGAGGAAAGCGCTTTTTTTTCGTTTACAAGGGTATATCCCGATGGTACTATTAAATCTCCACCTTTTTCATAGCCTAGGATTGTAGATAATGTTGCAGTTGTGGCAGTACTTCCAGTATTTTGAATGTACAATTTTATAAATTTACTTTTACCATAATCTACTGTTCCAGTTACTGGGTCTTGGGTATCATGGTAATATTTTACTGTTATGTTAGAACCGCTATAACCTACACCATACTTAACTGTTCCTTTATTGGTATTGGTTAGTTTATAATATACTGTTTTGCTACTATTTGCAGGTACATTAACAGTAGTTCCACTAGATACGGTAACATTATAATAACCACTTGTATCTTTAGTTATGTCTCCACTTAGAGCAAAGGTTTGATATAATCCTAATATAACTATGGCACTTATTATAATAGTTCCTACTATTATTAGATGTTTTTTCTTCATATTTGTTTGGCTCTCTTTCTATTCTTCTGATATTATTTTTATTCCTTCTGGTAAGGTATCAGTACTATTTTCTAATATTGAATATAATGTAACAGTAGTGGTATCTATACTGGTATTTTCTATTTTTAATTTGATATATTTCATACTTTCTTTTTCGATATTTCCTTCTAGTGGATCAGAGTCTTTAGAATCATATGTTATTTTAACATTGTTACCAATATATCCTACTTTATAATTTGTATCTTTTTTACTTTTATTATTTATTTTAAAGAAGATAGTTTTAGTTTGTTTTGAAGAAATAGTAACTGATGAATCACCATTTACATTTATATTATAAATGCCATCGGTTTTAATAGCTTTTTCGTTATTATTACTACATAAGATAACTATTAATATAACCACTAATAAGATACTTAATACTATTATTATTTTATTTTTCATATGTGACACCTGCTTACTCTCCAATACTTTCATACTAATATTATCATATTTTAAAATTTTTTTCAATAAAAAAAATAGAAAGTCAAAAACATTCGACAGTCTATTTAATTTCATTTATTTTCTTCAAAGTTTTAATAAGCTTAATATTAGTAGTATCTCTTTCTATTCCTACCCCATTAGGAGTAATTTCTCTTTCCAAACTTTTAATATTTTTAGATATATTTTCTTTAACATCATCTTCAACCATAAAAAGGCCTAAAAGTTTCTCTATTGGCGAAGTATCTTTATCATATTCTAGTCTCTTAATACTAAGTTCCCTAGATACAACTGTACTAATAAGATCATATAAATCAATATCACTAACAACAGCATTATTAAATTCAATTCTTCTTACTCGATATAATAATTTAAAGAAAATAGTACTAGATAATTCATCTTGATTATATTTTTTAACTAAGTCAGAATAATTTTCCATTATAGAAGATAATCTATCATCATGTTCATTAAATATATCAATTTCTGCAAAAACAAATAAATTTTCTAACTCATTCAAAACAAAAACACCACTCATAAGTTCTTCATCATTACAACTATAACCATATATTTTTTTTATTATATCTTTAACATTAACTTCCAATAATCTACTAATCTCATCATATGCCGTAATTTTAGATCTACTAAGAGGCATCATAAAATAATTATAACGTTCCAAATAATAATTCTCACTTTCTTTTTTACGACAATCCCATGTTGGATCAAAAACATATATTCCATCTATATCATATTTAGAATCATTAACATAAACAATACTCCTTTGATGATTAGCAGTTTTAGAAATTAAAGGCATAGCCTTAATATCTAAAGACATCAAAATAGCATTAAATAAATTACTAAATCCCGAACATACTATTGTATTTCCACTTGTTACCTTATCTAAATCCCTATTATTTAGATAATTATCTTCATCTTTGTTATAAATACGATACTTAACAATATCATAAACATACATAATTTTCTCCAAATTAGATAAATTATATTTATTAATATCACTAACAATATTACCAATAAATAAAGATAAATTATGTAAAGTATTTAATTTAATCGGAGTATTGGCCTCCTGATAATCAACTTTAACATTTTTATTAGATACATTAATATCTTTTAATAATTCACTATATTCTTTCAAAGAAATATCATGACATTTAATAGTAACATTTCTAGTTTCATTATTAACTAAAGAAATAACATTAACAAAATTTTCTTTTGAACATTCAATAGAAACTTCATCTATTGCATTTCTTTTTAAAGCTAAATAAATTTTTTTATAGTAAGTAGCAGTACTAATTATAAGTGAATATAAAGGAACCTCTTTACTTTCAATAAGATCTCTTAATTCATTAACACTAATAATATCAAAAACACAATTTCTAATACTATCTTTAAATTCTCTCACAAAACTA
>ERZ824600.1185-NODE-1185-length-33802-cov-5.246629_pt1 | contig 33802 bp, 24 predicted proteins | sample MGYA00519933_ERZ824600 | MGnify/ENA primary metagenome ERZ824600 (study PRJEB31778, sample SAMEA3449178) | human gut metagenome | biome: human gut; feature: human-associated habitat; material: faeces | place: United Kingdom | collected 2010/2012 ... | reverse complement strand
CAACAGCCCCTCCGTCGATTGAGCCGCTATGCGGCTCAATGAGCACCTACCCCCTACACGGGGGGAGGCTTTCACGCACCGACTTTTCAGTATGCATTATCAACTTAATTCTATAATACACCTTAGTACGACTAAACTTAAGTTGATAGCGCTCCCCCCCTGCACGAGCACAATTTTGCGGTCTTGCAAAGCAAGGCCGCTTGCCGTCGGCGGCAAAGCAAAATTTCATATTTAACCGCGCGGCGGTTAAACGGAGAGGCTCTCACGTCCGCAATCGCCGCTCGCGATATCAACTCTGTCCCATGCCAAATCAAGTTTTTCCAATCAAAAGTCAATATTTCTTCTCCTTACTCAACTGCATATTTCACATCCGTAGCTTTCTCACCCTAACAGTCCATTAAAGATCACGCTTCTTCCTCCCCGTTCACCCCCTCAATTTACTTCTGAAAAGGAAAGTAAACCAATGAATCCGAACACATCTTCAACCGACCGTCAGACTGCGGCGTCCGCAGATATTCAAACAGCATCCTCATCGCCCGCCGCCGAAACACAAACAGCCTCTTCGCATGTGCCCGATTCGCGGACAGCTCCCCCGAAAAAGCGCCGCATGCTGTCCTCTGCGTTCTCCGAGTACTTCGAGTCCCTGCGCGACGGGAGAAATCTTTTCCTCCTATGGGCGTTTCTCATTCCCGCAGGGCTTCTCCTCCTCTTTTACATCTCCCGCGCCGTATTCCCCATCGGCGAGGGCTCTGTCCTCATCCTCGACCTCAACGGTCAGTACGTTTCATTCTTCGAGGAACTGAGAAACAAGCTGCTCGGCGGCGGCAGCCTGCTGTACTCGTGGTCGAGGACTCTCGGCGGTGAATTTCTCGGCATCTTTGCCTACTACCTCGCCAGCCCGTTTTCGCTCATTGTCTGCCTCTTTCCGGCACGCTTCATCACCGAGGCGCTGCTGCTGATGTTCATGCTCAAGGCTGGTGCCTGCGGCTTTACAATGGCGCTGTACCTCCGCTCCGCTCACCCGGGCAGAAAGGTCGTTACCGTCGCATTCTCCACCCTCTACGCTCTCTCGTCTTATGCTGTCGTTCAGGCTCACAACACCATGTGGATAGATGAGCTGATCTTCCTGCCGCTGCTCGTGCTCGGCATCGAACGGCTGATAAAAGAAAAGAAATTTCTCCTCTACACCGTGTCGCTCGCCTACTGCGCAATGAGCAACTTTTATATCGGCTACATGGTGTGTATCTTCACGTCCCTCTACTTTTTCTACTATTACTTTGCAAAGAGCGGAAACGGCGAGAATAACCTCACCGGCGAGCGCCTCCATCTGCTCCGCTCGCTCGGACGTATGCTGCTCTTCTCCGCGATAGGACTGCTCATCGCAGCTGCGGTGATCTGTCCCGCATATGTCTCACTCGCCTTCGGAAAGAACGAATTCTCCACCCCCGACTACACCCTGACCTCAAAATTCGATCTGTTCGACCTCTTCGCACGGCTCTTCCCCGCCTCATATGACACCGTTCGTCCGATCGGTCTGCCGTTTATCTACTGCGGCGTTCTCACTGCATTGACGGTGCCCGCATTCTTCGCCTCGCGAAAGATCGGAGGGCGCGAAAAGGTCGCCGCAGGCGGGCTGATCTGCGTATTTGTTTTCAGCTTTGTGATGTCGAGCGTCGATATCGTTTGGCACGGTTTCCAAAAGCCGAACTGGCTCAACTACCGCTACTCCTTCATGCTCATCTTCGTACTGACGGTGCTTGCCTACCGTGCTTTTTCGGAGCTGCGCGAGCTGGATATCCGCGTGATCGGCTGCACGGCAGCGGCATATATACTGCTCCTCGCGGTCTCGCAGAGGCTCGGATATGATTGGTTCGGCAATCTGCTCGGCGTAATGCTCTCGGTGCTGCTGATACTCATATGGCTCGGCGTTATCTATGCTATGCGCAGCCGGCGCATGGTGTGGAGCAGCTCTGTGCTGCTGATTCTTGCCGTCTGCGGAGAGCTGCTCTTTGCGGGCATATATACCGAGGATCAGATGAACACCGACGTTTCGTTCACCTCGCGCACCTCCTACCGCTCGTTCGTCGACCGCGTAAAGCCGAGCGCGGATATGTTAAAGGAATACAGCTCCGAAAAATACGGCGAGGACGATTTCTACCGCACCGAAAAGACCGTTTTCCGCAAGACGAACGACGGTATGGCGCTCGGTATTTACGGTATTTCGAGCTCTTCTTCACTGCTCAACCGCAGTGTTATCTCCGAGCTCGGCAAGCTCGGTATCGGATCGGCATCAAACTGGACACGCTATTACGGCGGCAATCCGGTATTCGATTCGCTCTTTTCCATCCGATATCTCATATGCGAGAGCGAGGAGGATGCGCCGCTGTATAACAGAGTTACCTCGGACAGCGAGCACAAGCTGATCGGTGTTGAAAATCCCTACGCGCTGCCGCTCTGCTACGGAGTAAACGAGGATATCCTCGGCTACACATCGGGCAGCGAAAGCAATCCGTTTGCACGGATGAATGCAATGATAACCGCCATGCTCGGCGAAGATGAAACGGTCGAGGTATGGAAGCCTATCGCCGCGACCGTCGATACCGAAAAAATGACCGTCTCGCACACCGTCGCGACCGAAACCGCACCTACCCACACCAAATACACTCCCGCCGACGAGAGCGCAAATGCGCGCGTGACCTACATGCTGTTCGGCGCGGGCGAGGACTGTCCTATATACGCTTACTTTCCGTCGAGCTATCAGCGCAAAGCGTCGGTCTATGTCGACGGCGAGCGCACGGGTGCATATTTCGACGGCGAATCGTACAGCATCCTCTCGCTCGGCACACGCGCAGACGATACCGAGATGACCGTGGCGCTCAAGCCCGAGGACAGCGCCATGTACATTCAGGACGAGACCGATTATTTCTGGTATCTCGACCGCACGCTGTTCGAATCGGTCATGAGCCGCCTTGGCAGAAGCGGACTCGATGTCACGAGCTTCTCGGATACACATATCAGGGGCAGCGTGAATGCCGAGCCGGGCGACCGCGTTATGTTTACCGGCATCCCGTACGACGAGGGGTGGCGCGTATATATCGACGGCGAGCGGGTCGACCTGCTCGAGACCTCGGACTTTCTTCTCGCATTCGAGCTGCCCGAGGGACAGCACACGGTGGAGCTGCGCTATCTGCCGACCTGCGTTATCGTCGGAGATATTCTGTCTGCGGTCGGCATAGTCTCGCTTGTCGCGATATGCCTCATCGCCCGCCGACGCAGCCGCCCGGAGGACGGAAATACCGAAGACAGCACCCCCGCAAACCGCTCCGACTCCGCCGCACAAAGCAGCAAAGGTCAAAATGACGGCACTGCGGGAAAAGCAGCCGAATGCAAAAAGCGCACCGGCCGCCGAAAGGGAATCCCGCTCCGCGATCTGACATTTTAATAACGATCGGAAGCATTTTGCAGGCAAAGGCCGTGATTTCCGTTCTTAACAAAAAGCAGTGCAGTGAGTTTTTTCACAAAAAATCACCGAAAAAGCTCCCTGCGTACCGCCTCGGACACTAAAATCCGCATGAAGCTAATGAAATAATATTCAAGCTAAAAAAGCATCGACCGAACGAAAGGCATGTACCTTTCCCGGTCGGTGCTTTTTGCCGTCCTTTTCTGATATACGGCATGATTTATACGGTATGGCGGCATTCTGATCGGCATATTCCGCTTACAAGCCGCATATTCGGTCGGCAGACACCGCGGCCGCTCCGCGGCAGCTGCCGGTCTGCACCGCCGCACAGGGCGCAAGTGCCGACATATCCAAATCAGTCGCTTTTTTTGCGTCTGTTATAACGCATATTATATGTGAAGAAAACAATGCATACTGAAAGTGTGCGGCATGCTTCAAGAAATGACCGTGTGTTCTCATTTCAGCTTTTCTTCAAGCTCGCCGAGCAGCTCGAGAATTCGGAAGCGGACGGCATACTTAGGCGATTTTTTGCCGGAGAGAACTCCTATCTGCCCCGGTGTAAAGCCCGCCGTCACAAACTCATCCTCCTGACGCTCGGCAGGCGCGGTACAGAGTGCGGGAAACAGGACGCACCACCAGTTGTGTCCCTCGCCCGAGCCGAGGACAATGCGATACGAGAGATAGCGCCCTGCGGGCAGCCTGAAGCCGCCGTAGTCACGGGTCGGGTAATACTCATAGCCGAGAGTCACGGTCGCGCCGTAAGAAAAGCCGCTGTCCCGCAGCACCTGCCGCGCCACCTTCTCCGCCTCAGGCATGAGCCGCTCGGCAGCGGTGCGCGCTTGCTCAAGGTCGGGGCTTGTCTCCATCTCGTCACCGAGCAGCTCGAGCACCGCGTCCCGCACCTTGAGCTTGACCGCCTGATCGGCGTCCGAGTCAGAGTCGGCTATAACGTGCAGGCGCAGAATGCGGTCGTACAGCTCGGCATCGACCCCGAGCGCACGTATCCCGGTACAAGCGGAGAGCAGCAGCACGAGCGCGCAGATGCAGCAGACGACCCGCGCGGCGACGGTCGACCCGCCCGAGCGGCGATCCTCTCTGCGGCGTGAATGCATACCCGTCGAGATGCCGCATGCCGCATCTCGCCCGGCTGCAGAAGCCCCTACGACCGCACTTTTCGCAGTAATATCTCCCCATGCCGCGTTATTTTCAGCCGTATTTTCCACAGCCATACCTTCGCGCGCTATATCTCTTTCAGTCGCATTTCCCGCAGCCATGCTTCCACGCGTCATAGCTTTCTCAGCCGCATTTCCCGCCGTCATGCTTCCCGGCGTCGTATCTTTCTCAGCCGCATTTCCCGCCGTCATGCTTCCCTGCGTCGTATCTTTCTCAGCCGAAAAAGCAGAATAATCAGTATGGCGCAGCTTGTTTAAGTTGTTATCTCTACATTTTCTATATATTTCCAATAGCTTCATTTCCGAAATCCTTTCATCATAATGGGCATAATAAGCGGTCAGAGGTGCGGACAAGTTCCGCAGTCTGCGTCGCGCTCGGTATGTTTTTCTCTCGGGTAAAGCTATTGTTGCCGCGCAAATGCACCGCTATTCAGTTGTTTTCAAAGCCGAGGCATTCACAGCGTCATCCGCTCGCTGCGCGGGTACGGACGGCGCTCGTCGGTCAGTCCGAGAATATAATCCGCAGAGGTATCGAATATCACCGTCAGCTGCATCAGCACCTCTATCGGCAGTCCGCGCTGTCCGTTTTCGTACTGAGAATAGGTATTCTGTCCGATGTGGAGCCGCGCCGCAAGCTCCTTTTGCGTAATATCGAGATCCTCTCTTATATCTTTCAGTCGCATATTATCCCCCTCTTTTTTATCCGTTTCGGCGGCTGCGCCTACGGATATAGTATGGGACATATTATAAAAAATCTCGCTTTGAGATATTGACAAATATCTCATTTTGTGATATTTTATACATAAACCGATCGGAAAATATCATCGGATATGATCCGACATATTTTTTAAGGAGTCAAAAAACATGGCAAATTATTGTACAGAATGCGGCAGCATAATTCCGCAAGACTCGAAATTCTGCCCCGGTTGCGGAAAACCGCAGTCTGCCTCCGACGCACGTCAGGCAGCGCAGCCGCAGCCGCAGCCGACCTCCGAAATACGCCCCGCAGAAGCTCGACCCGTAATCGACAGACAGCCGAGCGCGCCGGAAAGCTCACCGCCCCGCACGACGGCTGAGACACAGCCCCGCACGCCCGACTGTGCGAATGCGCCGACCGCATATGACCCGAGTATGCCCTCGCCGACCGACCGCGCCGACGCACCCGCGCCGCGCAGGACCGGCAAAGCGCCGGTCGTCATCCTATCTGTTGTATGTGCGGCACTGCTCATCGGCGGCGGTGTCTGCGCCGCACTTTTCTTTATGAAGAAAGGCGACAGCGCTCCCGACACACCCGAAACGAGCGTCACCACGACCGCCGCACCGCTCACCGAGCAGAGAAGCAATGAAAGCGAGCCCGCGCCTATGCTCGGTACTTCCTCGGCTGCGCCGGAAGAGAAAGATCCGTATTATTACGGCAGCATCGAAAAAAATTATAAAGGAAGCGGCAGCGACTACTACATAAACGAATGGGCTAATATTAAGCTGAACCTCGCCGACACATACGATACGATTGTGGATAATGATGCTTATTTACTCTTTGCAGAGGATTCGGGCGGAAGTCTCTTCGGTATCCAAGGCGTCCTGCTGACAGATGAAGATTATGCCCAATACGGAAATATCGACGGATTTATATCGGCATACGTAGATATCTTATCAAAACTCTTATACGATGATCAATATAACTTTGTATACTCCTCGGGTAGTTACAACATTTATATCGCATCGGAGCAATATAAATGCGCAAGGATCAAGTACGATGAAAATGTTGACAGCTCCATAGAAGGCGGCTACGCTTATATTTGCGGTCGACAAATGGATGACGGCAGAGTGATCATCATGTTGCAGGTGGATCAGGATCGTCAAACCCACGGTGCCGATATAACCGATATGCTCTCTGCAATAGAGCCGCTGAACTGACGCACGAAAGGACAAGCATATGAAAGCGAAAAAATACTCACCCATTGCAGCCCTGCTCTGCTGCATCATGCTGCTACCCGTGCTTCTCACCGGCTGCGGCAGCTCGCTCGAGGGCACGTGGGTCTGCGCGAAAGCAAAATCGGGATACCCGGACATAATGATCGTCGAGCATAACGGCAAGGGCAGCATCGAGGGCGTTGACATGAACTGGTATACAAAGGATGATCGGCTCTACATAAACGCCGTTCAGCTCGTCAGCTATTCCTTTGACTACGAGTACAAGTTCGACGGCGGTTTTCTCCTGCTCGACGAGAGAGTATACATCCGTCAGGGCTCTAAAAACGAGGATGTTTATGCCTATGCCGAGCGGTTGTATAAGAACGGAAACTACGAGGCGGCTCAGCTGGTATTTGCCTTTATCGACGATTTTAAGGACAGCGAGCAGCGCATAGAGGACTGCAAAGAGGCACAGAAGGGCGTGGAATACGATAAAGCCGTGGCGCTGTACGACAGCGGCGAATACGAAGAGGCTCAGAAGATTTTCTCCTCTCTCCGTGACTTTAAGGACAGTGCCGATCGCGAAGCGCTGTGCAGAGATGCGCTGAAAAATGAGGAATACGAGCGCGCAAAAGCGCTTATGGCAGAGGGAAGCTATGATGAGGCATCAAGTATACTTTCCTCGCTCGGTGACTACAAGGACTGCAGTACGCTTGCCTCTGAATGTGCTGCGGGAGTCCGCGAAGCCAAGTATAACCGCGCAAAGGAGCTGCTCGAAAAAGGGTGCTACAATACTGCTGCGACTATACTCTATAATCTAAGCGGAAAGGATGCAGCCGCACTTCTGCGCGAGTGCGACAAGCGCCAGAAAATAGAGCTGTGCAACACATGGCAGTGCATTGATCCTGCCGACGGCTATCCCGATACCTTAACACTCGAAAATCCCGCCGGTGACTATAAATCGGGAACCGGTACGATGGACGGTGCAGATATCCGATGGGAGGCATCGTATCACGCCTACTCAATAGGAGGAGCAGAGACTATTGTTGAACTCAAACTGATCTTATCCTCGGATAATCGTTATTATTCATACGACGATCCGAAGATAGGAAAGCAGGTTATGGTCTTGGATAATTGCGTTTATTTCCCCGAGGGCGCGACGGATGCCGACAAATACGAAACCGCAGAAATACTCTATGAGGACAGCGATTACAAGAGAGCGGGTATTGTTTACACTGCACTCGGCAGCTATAAGGACTGTGAGAAAAAGGCGGCTCTATGCCGCGGAAAGTCTTAATAGGCATACCTGCCGATATGATCAAAACAGGGATCGGTTAAATGTTGCGACGAGTAAGATTTGTGCAAATATGGGATTTTGCAAATACCAAGAGTTATAGATAATAAAAAGTCAAACGGAGATGCGCAGAGGCGGCATCTCCGTTTTTTATATGATGAAAAAGCAGAGCTTTGCGGCGCTGTATTTCGGCGGAGGATGGGTATGAAAAGCATTCTGTTCCTAAACTTAACATAGTGTGTATATCGGAGAGGCGGGGATGATACAGAGACACGGTGACTATCTGTCGGTATGCGTCGGAATAAAAAATAACACCGCACAGGGTCGTCGATGTGCAGTTTCGACGACCCTGTTGCGGTGTCCCGAGAGCGGCGAATACGAAGAGGCTCAGAAGATTTTCTCCTCTCTCCGTGACTTTAAGGACAGTGCCGATCGCAAAGCACTGTGTAGGGATGCGCTGAAAAATGAGGAATATTAGCGCGCAAAAGCGCTTATGGCAGAGGGAAGCTATGATGAGGCATCGAGTATACTTTCCTCGCTCGGTGACTACAAGGACAGCAGTACGCTTGTTTCTGAATGTGCTGCGGGAATCCGTGAAGCCAAGTATAACCGTGCAAAGGAGCTTCTCGAAAAAGGGCGCTACAATACTGCGGCGACGATACTCTATAATCTAAGCGAGTATAAGGATGCAGCCGGGCTGCCGCCTTCTTGCTCCCGATCTCATCCTACAGTCGCATCGCCTCTTCTTTGAATTCTTTACCGTATATCGACCTTCTTCCTTCTTCTTTTTTCCTATTCAACAACACCTTAGGGTGTTTGTCGACTCTACTTATAGAATAATAGCCCAAAACATACCAAATCGGCTTTTTCAGAGATCTTTCACGAAAAATCTCACCGCTTTCCGAATTGACAAGATGCGCAAGATGTGGTAGAATGTCGATGGAATGTTAATTCTGCTTTTACGGAAGGAAATATGTCATGAATATACAAGAGCTGATAGGAAATGCCGTTTCCGGCAACACGGCTGCTGCTGCAGGAATATACGACGCATACAAAAACAATGTCTACTACCTCTGTCTGCGCCTCGTCGGGGGCAACGAGGATGCCGCTGCGGGTATGCTGCAGTCCGCCTTTATGCATATATACGGCAAGCTCGGACTGCTGAAGGATCCCGCATCCTTCCCCGCATGGAGCTACATGACCGCCGCAAAGCGCTGCCGCTCCTACCTTTCCGGCAGCGGAAGAACGGTTGATTTTTCACGCCTTGCGGCAACGCTGCCCGATGATGCCGGCGATAAAAAAAGCTTTCCTTACAGCCTCGGCGGTTCGCGCTCCGAGCTTGTCGGCGATGCCGATGCCTGCCGCGCGGTCGAGGAGGCTGTTTGCGCACTGCCCGAGGCTGAGCGCTTTGCCGTTATGCTGTTTTTCTTCTGCGGGCTTGATCCCGATCAGATAGCAAGAAATCTTCAGGCTGATCCCCGCAGCGTACGCCGCGCGATAATTTCAGGTGCGGGTCTCGTCGGTGCGGAGATCAAGAAGCGCACAAAGGATACCCCCGCGCTCTCTAAGTTCCGCGGCGCAGCCGAGCTCGGCGCTATCCTCTCCGAGCGCGCCGCTGCTATCCGCGTGCCCGAGCGCGTTTCGGATACCATCGTTGCAGCCGGAATGACCATGATCGCCGGCGCAGCCGAGCAGACCGAGAATCATGACTTTACATATGCCTCCGGCGAGGAGGAAGAGGAGGAGGGCAGCACCGGCAGACGCTTGGCAGGCGCAGTACTCATCGCCCTGCTCGTCGTCGTTCTCGGAGCGGTAGTCGCGCTCGCGATAAAATTCGTACCTCAGCTCATCTCCGACGGTGGCGAGACGACAGCCGTCACAACCACCGCAGCAACCGACACAGAGGAGACCGAGCCGACCGATACGGCGGACGGCAGCAAAGAGACCACCGCGAATGAGCCCGAGACCACCGCTCCCGCAGAGACCGACGCTCCCGCCGCAGAAACGACCGCTCCGCAGAACACTCCCGCACCAGTTGAGGCTGATTATACCTACGTTCTCGACGCATCGGGTAATGCTACCGTTACCGGCTATACCGGCAAGGGCGGCGCTATCACCATCCCCTCGACGCTCGGCGGCGCTAAGGTCACCGCTATCGGTGCCTCTGCTTTCAGAGGCAATCAGACGATAACCGCCGTCACCGTTCCCAACGGTGTAAGCTATATCGGAACATACGCATTCCTCGAGTGCTCGAATATCGAGAGCGTGTCCATTCCCGCATCGGTCAAGAGCGTCGGTCTTACCATACTCGGTAAGACAAAATGGCTCGCCGCACAGACGGATACCTTCGTCACCGTCGGCGACGGAGTGCTCATCAAGATAAACTCCAAGGACAGCACAATCACCGTTCCGAGCGGCGTAAAGTACGTTTCTAACGTGTTCTACTATATCGCAACAGTCAATACCGTTAAACTCCCCGATACCGTCTGGGGCGTAGGAGACCTCGCGTTCGCGGTATGCGTGAACCTCAACAGCATCGAGCTTCCCGCCTCGGTAACTACTCTCGGTGACGGAATGATCTATCAGTGCGACAAGCTCTCGTCGATCGTTACACCCGCAGGCAGCGCTGCCGCTAAATGGGCAGAAAGCGCCGGCTTCGGAGCCCTGCTGAAATAAGGAACGCGGGAGAAGGGGTACGCGGGAGAAGGGGTACGCGGGAGAAGGGGTACGCGGGAGAACGCGTGGGGGACGCTTTCGAGAAAGCGCCCCCCACACCCTCCCCAAAGCTTTAAAACTGAGAGTCTTTCTCGAGCAGAGCAGCGAGACGATTGCGAGATAAAGGTGTCACCCGCCGACGCGCACGGACTAAGGTTCAGACAGTTTAAAAGTTTCGTCAACCGTTGCAGAAACAAGGTGTGAATGTTTCGGTAAGTGCGAAGCACAGACCGAAACTTCATATTGAATCGTGCAGCGATTCAATGACCCCACAGAGCGGCGTTTCTTTTGGAGCTTTGGAACAACACCTCGCGTTGTTCACGTGAAGTTTTGCGTTCTTGCAAAGCAAGATGCCGGCTGTGACGGCAAAGAAAAACTTCATGTTGAACCGCGAAGCGGGTCAACGTCGCCTCTCTCGCTCAAAGAAAAGCGGCTAAAGCTTAGATTCGATTGAATTCGTAGTGATTTAACAATTCACTGAAAATTCAGATGTAAATCAAGTTGATAATGTCATCAAAGCAGCGGACGTGTATGCCTCCCCTTGCGCAGGGGAGGCATACACGCGCCGACTTTTCGGTACGTATTATCAACTTAAAACCCATTCCGATCACCACATTATAAAAGCTCATTCCACAGGCAGATCGACGCATCGGTCTGCCTTAGATATTACCCCTGCGTTCATCGCCGACGCGCCGCCGCATAAAATATAACCGTTTCAAACGCAAAATCTCCCGCCCTGCGGGATAACCGGAGGTCGAAATGACCGATTTTCTCGTAAAAAAATTTGTCCCGAACTACACCTCGACCGACTCCGTCGAGGTGAGAACCGCATACGGCAGGCTCTCGGGCATAGTCGGCATTATCTGCAACGTGATAATGTTCGTATTCAAGCTTGCCGCGGGCTTTATCTCCGGCTCGATCTCCATCACCGCCGATGCCTTCAACAACCTGTCCGACGCATCGTCGAGCATCATCAGCCTGATTGGCTTTAAGCTGGCGAGCATGCCGCCCGACCGCGAGCACCCGTACGGTCACGGCAGATACGAATATTTATCCGGGCTCGTCGTTTCCGCGCTCGTTATCGCCATCGGCATCGAGCTGTTCACGACCGGCGTGCGCAAGATAATAACGCCGGAGGCAGTCGAGTTCGGAGTTCTGCCGGCTGTGGTGCTCATCCTCTCCGCCGCACTAAAGCTATGGATGATGCTGTTCAACCGCCGTCTCGGCAACCGCATATCCTCCGGCGCGCTCCTTGCGACCGCAGCCGACAGCCGCGGCGATGTCATAAGCTCCTGCGCCGTACTTGTCTCCGCGATTATTTCGAGCCTGACCGGCTTCGAGCTCGACGGATATGCCGCAGTTGCGGTATCGGTATTCATAGTTATAAGCGGAATAGGGCTTGTCCGCGACACCCTCGACCCCATACTCGGCAAAGCTCCGAGCACCGAGACGGTGCGCGATATCCGCGACCGCATTCTCACCTATCCCGGTGTGCTCGGAATACATGATCTTATCGTCCACGATTACGGTCCCGGCAGGACCTTTGCGAGCGTTCATGTGGAGATGTCCGCCGATACCGACCCGCTCGAAAGTCACGATATCATCGACAATATCGAACGTGATTTCGCCGAGAACCGACACCTCCAGCTCATCGTACACTACGACCCCATCGTTACAAACGACCCGGAGGTCGAGAGCCTGCGCATATACCTGCATGAGCATCTGCACGAAATAGGAGCAGGTCTGACCTTTCACGACCTTCGCCTCGTGCGCGGAGCGAGCCACTCGAATGTCATCTTCGACTGCATCATGCCCTACGGCATGAGCATGAGCGAATCCGAGCTGCGCGAGAAGATATCCGAGCTCGTAAGGCAAAAGGATCCGAGCTATAACTGCGTTATAACGATCGACCGCAGCTTTTGCTCGGAATGAATGCCGTGTCCGAACGGAGTAACTTCCGCAAGACCGCTCCGCTTAGAAGCTATTTGACGACAAATAAAGCGTGCTGTTGAAAATTCGCTTTTCAGCAGCACGCTTTGACTATTACGGGGATAAATTAAAATGCTCGGAGCGGATGTCTTTAGCCGACCCGCAAAGTGGAGAGATAAAAAAGATGCAAAAGCGTTGAAAATCGTAACGTCGCCGTACAATTGTACGGCAGAGGCGGTTTTCGGCGGTAGAAAAAGCGAAAACATTAAATTCAAAGCAGGAATCCGTTAGGATTCCGACCCTCAAACTGCCATATATGACATACTAAAATCTAATTATAATAATCTGTTTTCGCTTTTTCGGTCTGCGCTTTTTTAGCCGTCCCCTTTTGAGAGAGTAACCTTTGATTTCATAATATATCCGTCGCCTCCGCGCTCGAGAACAATGCGATATTTCGGAAAGTGCTCCTCATAGGCATAAAAATTCTCTGCGGTTATTTCGATCCCGTCACCGTTATCCTCACCGCCGTAATAGATTCCGTATGCCAATATAATATATACATCACATGTATACCCGTTCTCCGTCTCCGCGTATTTTGAAATTACCGGCTTGCCTCTCGCCCATCCGTAGCCGCCGACATCCAGTATGACCCTATCCTCCGGGCAGTTCAAAAACATATCCTGCGTAACGGACGAATAGTCAAACAGTGCCGGATTTGAATCCCCGAACATTCCTTTCATCGCAGCATCTACGATATCATACGGATATGCGTCGTTAAGCATGACCTCTCCGCCGACCGCATCGAGAGCCTTTATCGCGTCTCCGCTGCCGTCATCGTGTGAATACAGCTCGAGAAACTCGGGATATGTGACCATACTTCTGCCGTCGCGCTTGAATACATGTGTGCTGTGCAGCACCGCATGCTGAAACGGAGCTGCGTCGGTTATATCGCGTATATCGGTAAAATCCTCAAACATTATATCGTAGTACTCGGTATACTGCCACAGATAATCCTCAAGCTCCGTTACGACAGCATCGTCGATCAGCCGCATCGAAAAGAACAGTGAGAAATTATCCGCGCTTGAGGTCTCGGCTCTCTTCTCGGTAACGCTCGCTATGCCGCCTTCGGTCTGCGCGGGAGGTATTTCCGCATCGCCCCGAGCGGCGCAGGCACTCAGAACGACCGTGAGCAGGAGCAGCAATGCGGCAGCTGTTTTCTTCATGATTCATGTCCTCCGTTTTCTCAGGCGCGCGGTCGGCACTCTGCCGCCGCAGCCGTATTATTTTACCCTCTGTCTATACTACGGTCGAGCAAGACACTTTACTACATATTTTTTCGATTTTTTTATATTTTTATTTTCCCGCGCAGCGCCGCATTAAAAAATTTACTCCCGGCGCGCACGAAATCGACTCGATTTTACCTAAAAAACTGTCTATTTCTTGCTTTCAACACTTATTACGATTCAAGAGGGCATTTTACTACATTTATTTTTATATTTTTTTATTTTTTGCACACTCCGCAGAGACAAAACATTGACATATGCTGCTTTTCGTTATAGAATGATTCCGAAGAAACATCCGCAGGACAGGAGGCGCCATGAAGCGATATACCGACAGCTCGAAGCAGCACAAAATCAAATATATCTACGAGAGCTGCTACGCTGTCATGGCATACACCGCCGGAAAATATCTGAGCGATGCGGCAGATGTAGAGGATGCCGTTCACAATGCCTTTTTGAGCATAATAGTAAAAATAGATATGATAGATACCTCCGATAAGTCGCGGCTGAAAAGTCTGTGCTGCATAATTGCAAAAAACAAAGCCGTGGATATACACAGGCGGCACGACAAATGGACACAGCCGGAGGGCGAATGGGAGGAGGAGCTTCTTGACGACCGTAGCGAGCCTGCCGAGATTATTGCCGGTGAGCAGGCGCACGAGATAATAGCCCGCACGATCAAGGGACTGAGCGATACATACAGAGATGTCTGTACGCTGAAATATCTGGATGGGTTTAAGGAATGGGAGATAGCGCGGCTGCTCGACCTGCCGCCGAAAACGGTAAATCTGAGGATAATGCGCGGAAAACAGCTAATCAGAGACACTCTGCGAAAGGAGGGTATACATGAATAAACATAGGAAAAATGACGCGTTCGACGATACTTTATATAGGGCGTTTCACGACTACTATGCAGAAGAAAAAGAAGATATACCGTCCGACGAGGAGCTTAAACGTCTCTTTCCGCTGCCCGAGGACTATCTGCAGCGAATAGATGATATGATAGCCGAGGTAAACCGAAGAGAAAAGAGAAACGCAGCACTCGCCCATCTCAAGCGCGCTGCGGTCATAGTTCTCGTTACGGCTACGGCGGCATTCTCTGCCCTGCTCTGCAATTCGGGCGTTCGCGCCGCAGTACGAAATACCCTGCTCGACTGGTTCGGAGATCATGTCCGCATCAGCTCTGTCTCGCACGAGACCGACTCAACCTCGGGATCATCGAGACCGGACGGTCGGTCGGATATTTCTATCTCGGAATACAGCATAGGCTATCTGCCGGAGGGCTTCGCAAAGACGCTGCCCGACTATGAGACCGAGGATCAACGGCAGATGATATACCGCAGCGAAGCCGGAGAATACCTTGTCATAGATATATACGATAAGGAATCGACCGAAATATTCGTTTCGATAGACAACCAAAAATACTCCGAAATAAAGCTCGGACAAAACCCCGCGTATATCTTTTACGACGACAATGCCGGAGCCGGTATGATATTCTGCGAATACGCAGGTCAGCTGCTTTGCGTAGACGGACATGCCTCCGAGGAGGATCTGATCGCCGTGGCGGGCGGGCTTATCGACTCCGTCGGAGATTGATCATAAAAGATGACATAATTATTGAAGTTTTGCATTTATGGACAGAGTGCAAATCGAGAAAAGAAAACAGATATTATGAGGTGTGGATACCCGTAGAGCCGAAGTAACGCGCTTGCAAATATAAACACATAATATTGAGTTATGCTCCTAAATTCAAAACGCTATCAACAAAAAGAAATCGACCTGATAACGCAAAGCGGCGGCACTGCTTCTCTGTGCCGCCGCTTTGCATAAATACTTCGTTATCGCGCCTCGCTAATGCAGGGCGCGCTTTTTTCATTTCAACCGAGCAGACAAATGCCGGAAGAGGCAGTGTCCGAATTATTTTCCCGCCACAAGGCGCAGATACAGCTTTCTCAGACCGCATCTCCATGCGAGCACCGTACCGAATACAGCGCCGAACACAGCCTGAAGAATCTGGAACGGCAGCTTGACTATCGCATATTCGGGTGTGCTGTAAATAAACGCTCTGCCGAGCGAATAGCCTACGACCATGATCACCGCGCCGACCGCAACGCCGATAATAGAGCCGAGGTGCGGCTTATTCTTCATTATCTTATGCGTGAACAGTGAGATGACGACCGCCTGCAGACCGTGTGTCACAAGCGAGACGAACATAGGCGTGGGATAAAAGAAAAAATCGCCGAGAAATGCGCCGACACCGCCGACCATAAACGCCTCGACGGGTCCGAGCAGGATAGACGCAAGGCAGATAACGACATCATTCAAGTACAGATGACCGCCCGGCACGGGCACTCCGAACGAGCTGAGCGCAACATTCATCGCCATCAGTACGGCTGTTACCGTGATATTCAGCGTTGCTGATTTTTTGTTTGAATATACCGACATGATATAAAACCCTTTCCCGAGGAAGCGCGACAGTGTGACGGCAGATGCCGCCTACGAGCGCTGCTCCCTTATTTTTTAATGGCAATATCATACCGCGTAAGTGGTCATTTATAAATATTCAAATACAATGTTTTTTATATGACCAGATGCGTGTTTGCCCGGTAGGTAACACGTTTACCCGATGAGCTTGTACGTCGGGAACGCTCATTTGCTCCTGCCGTAATGCTCGCAATACTCCGATATCGGGCAGCGGTCGCACTCGGGCGAGCGGGCGGTACAGCAATCGCGGCCGAGCAGGACTATGCGGTGGCAGAAGTCCGACTGCTTTTCGGGCGCGATAAGCTCGGACAGCACCTTTTCCGTTTTGCGCGGGTCCTTGCAGGTCTCGGGATAAAAGCCGAGCTTGCCCGCAATTCGGATGCAGTGCGTGTCGGCGACGATAGCGGGCAGCCCGAAAACATCACCGCGTATCAGATTTGCTATCTTTCTGCCCACTCCGGGAAGCAGCAGCAGGTCGTCCATACCGCTCGGCACCTCTCCGCCGAAGCGCTCGATTATCATGCGCGAAGCGTCGATGAGATTCTGCGCCTTGGTGCGGAAAAGTCCGCACGGGCGAATTATCTCCTCAAGCTCGATAAGGTCGGCATCCGCCATAGCCGCAGCGTCCGAATAATGCTCGAAAAGCGGCACGGCGACGATATTCACCCGTTTGTCGGTGCACTGTGCCGACAGCCGCCCGAGCACAAGCAGCCGCCACGGATCGCCCTCGTAGTTCAGCGCACACTCGGCTGCGGGAAAGTATTCTTCAAGCGCCGCAACTATCGCCGCCGCACGCGCCCTCTCGGAGCTTTTTGTTTTTTTCATAGTATCATCTCCGTTTGGTTGGGTGGATTTGATGGGGAGTGAGGAATTAGGGATTAGGTGTGGCATCACTACGAATTCAGGTAAATCAGAGCCTTAGCCGCTTTTTCTTTGTGCGAGCGAGCGGCAAAAGTTAACAAAAAGAAACGCCGCCCCGTGATGTTCGGGGCGAATCCCCAAACTCAGCATAAAGGCTCCGCCTTTATGCGCCACCCATTTAAAAAAGGTGGACGAAAACTTTAATCTATTTACATCCTCAGTCGGTGAGTCACAGCGTGCAAACCTTTACCTCGCAATCGTCCCGCTGTTCTGCCCTAGAAAGACTCTCAGTTTTAAAGCTTTGCGGGGGGTGTGGGGGGCGCTTTCTCGAAAGCGTCCCCCGCGCGTTCCCCTCGTCCCCGCGTTCCCCTCGTCCCCGCGTTCCCCTCGTCCCCGCGTCCCCCGCGCGTACCCCGCGCGTACCCCGCGCGTACCCCCTCACTGTCCGAGGTAGCTGCTGATAACGGGCTCGGCGGGAGCGGCGGCGTTGTAACCGTCGGTTCCGTTTTCGATAACGCAGACAACAGCTATCTGCGGATCGACGAAGGGCGCATAGCAAGCGAAGAGCGCATTTGAATTTCCGGAAGATATCTGTGCCGTTCCGGTCTTTGCGGCGATATCGTAGCCGCAGTCGGCAAACACGCGTCCGACGGTGCCGGACCTTGCGGCATCATACATACCGCCGCGCACCGCGTCGAGCGTTTCTGCGGACAGCGACGCGCTGACCGTCTGCTCGGGCTGCGACTCGACCTTAACGGTACCGTCCGGTGCGACTGCGCGGAGCAGCAGATGTGCGCGGTAGCCCTCTCCGCCCTCGGCTATCACCGAGATAAAAGCCGCCGTCTGCAGCGGGGAAAACAGATTATCCGACTGTCCGATAGCCGCGGCGAGCGTCTCGCCCTCGCCCCAGTATTCGCCGCGCTCGCGGCGTTCGGCTCTGCCCGCAAGCACCGGTTCGCTCTCGCGCAGCTCGATGCCCGCCTTCTGTCCGAGCCCGAGCCTGAGCGACCACTCATTGAGCTTGTCTATGCCGGTCTGCCTGCCGATCTCATAAAAGAAATAGTTACACGAATTCATAATAGCCGAGCGCACATTCTGACTGCCGTGCGTCTCGTGCCTGCGTCCCCACAGCCAGCACTCCGGCTGAAAATCATCGTAGTAGGTATAAACTCCCTCGTCCGTCACCGTCGTCTGCGGGGTGATAATCCCCTCCTCGAGCGCGGCTACGGCGGTCGAGAGCTTCATTATCGAGCCGGGGGCATATCTGCCCTCGGTCGCTCTGTTAAACAGCGGCGCGCCCTCGGTCGCAGCAAGAGTCTGCCAATCGTTTTTATACTGCTCCTGCGAATACGTAGGCATTGAAAGGCAGACAAGCACCTCACCCGATGCAGGATCAAGCGCGACAGTCGCACCGCACTGCGAACCGACCGCCTCAAGCTGAGCATTCAGAGCCTCAAGCGCCGTTTTTTGCAGTCCGATATCAAGTGTCAGATATATGTCCGCGCCGCGCGTAGGCTCGGTCAGATACTCGGTAGATGTCACGTTGCCCGCGCCGTCGTAGGTCACGCGCATACTGCCGTCTGTCCCGTGCAGGTACTCCTCAAATATCGCCTCCGCGCCCGAGGTTCCGACTATCGCATCCATCGGATAGCCGAGATCGCTGTAATACTGAAGCGACGCGTCGGATATCCTGCCGATGTGACCGAGCAGCTGCGCCGCCGCTCCGTCGTCGTAATACACCCGCTCGCTGCGCTTCTCGATCGACAGTCCCGCCGGGCGGTCGGAGATAACATATGCTATCATGCTCATAGGCGCGTTCTCGGACAGCACGAGCCTGCCGCCCGCATTTCGCTTAGGCGTATCGCCGTCCGTGCCGCCTGAATCGCCGCTCTCCGCAGCAGAGCCGTCCGACTCAGCCGCGCCGGCATCTTCGTTCGCCGGCTCCGACGTACTGTCCGCCCCCTCCGTCGTCTCCTCAACTACAGTAACGGAAGAATCGGCACCCGCCGCCTCGTTTATCGCCGCTTCAAGCGCCGCCGCATCGGCATAATCGCCCGCGATACCGCACTCGACGAGCTTATCAAACAGTGCTGCGACGGCATCGGTCTTTCCGGCAAACTGCCGCGCGTCGCAGTCAAGCTCGTATGTATAGTTATTGCCGACAAGCAGCGTTCCGTTCCGATCGAATATCTGTCCGCGCTGCGCGGGCACGGTAACGGTCACCGTCCTCTCGCCTGCGGCTATCTCACCCGGCAGCAGCGGCTCCCACCTGCCTATCTGCGCTATACGCAGCAGCATAAGCAAAAGCAGAACGGCAAAAACACACCCGGGGGCGATATATCTCATCCTCCCCACGGCTGTGCCGCGTCCGTTCCGCTCCTCTGTTTCTCTGCGTTTCATTCGCTCTGTCCCCCACGCCGCAGGGCGGCTCTCTCCTTGATAGATCCGATATCCGCATGGACATGCAAAGCCGCCTTATACGCATCGGCAGCGGTTCGGCACCGCCGTCAATGCACACTGCCGTCAATGCGGATCAATCACCGAGAATATCATAACCGAAATCACGTCTGAGCACCTCGGCGAGCCGACATACCGGCAGTCCGACGATATTGAAATAATCACCCTCAATACCGCTGACAAATATGCTCCCGCGCTCCTGAATGCCGTATGCGCCCGCCTTATCGAGCGGCTCTCCGGTCGCGACATAGCGCCCTATATCATCCTCCGACAGCTCGCGGAAGCACACCCGCGAGCCCTCGCATTCGACCGTCATACGCTCTCCGCGCGCGACGGCTATTCCGGTATAGACGGTATGGTGCGTGCCGGACAGTCTGCGCAGCATCTGCGCGGCGCGCTCCGGCGTATGCGGCTTGCCGAATATCTCGCCCTCATAGGCGACGACAGTATCTGCGGCGACGACGATGCGTCCCTCCGATCCGGGCGGCAGCAGCTCAAGTGCCGCACGGCATTTGCGCTCTGCGAGAGTCATGACCGTCTGCTCCGGCGAGAGCGGCGGGACGTTCTCGTCGACGTCGGGCAGCAGGAGCTCAAACTCCGCTCCGACCGACTCGAGTATTTCACGGCGGCGGGGACTGCCCGACGCAAGTATCAGCTTCTCCACGGCTTAATAAACCTACCTATCAGTAAAAATATCGCAAGAAAAATAACAACCGACACCGACAGATTAAAGGTCAGTGCAAAGGTAAGCGAAATGACCCCGAGATTCAGCACGAGCGGCTCGGTAATACCGAGGCTGAGCCCGTATCCGAGCCACGACAGCCCGGGCACGGAGGCGGTAGCGTTTGCCACGCACGAGCCGACTACAACACCCGCACAGATAAGAAAAACCGTATAAAGAACATTTCTCATGCTCATATGCGTCACCTGCCCGTCGAGCCGAAGCCGCCCGCGCCGCGTTCGGTATCGTCAAGCTCCTCCGTCGGAATAAAAGCCGCCGTATATATCGGCACGAACATCATCTGCGCTATGCGGTCGCACGGCTGAACGGTATACGCCTCGCTGCCGTGATTTACGACCGAGACGATTATCTCGCCGCGATAATCCGCATCAATAACGCCTACACTGTTCGACAGCGTAATGCCGTACTTCACGCCCATGCCGCTGCGGCTGAAAACGAGCGCGACAAGATTGCTGCGCTCTGGCGCTATCGCAATTCCGGTCGGCAGCTTTGCGCGCTCACCGGGCATGAGCGTCACAGGCTCCGCGATGCAGGCGCAGAGGTCGCAGGCGGCGGAGGCATCCGTCGCATATGCGGGCATGACCGCCTCCGGGCGGAGCTTCTTTATCTTTACCTTGAGTTCCATTTATGTAACCGTTGCCCCCGATTCGCGGAGGCACCCTTTCCTGATTATAAAGCCTGGTTATAAAAAGTGAGAAAGCACGCCGTAGGAATACTGTACATCGCAAGCGGTATTGTACAAACCGCTTCTTCGCGCCGCCGTGTACAAGACAGCCGCCCGACATGAACACCTGAAAGCAAGCGGGCACAGTCTGTCATTTTATGCGCCGAACGGCATCCGAGCGCGGCGGAAGCCCGTCCTCATATGCGGCTATGACCGCGTCGACCTCTCGCGCCGACTCGACCGAGAAGATATAGTGCTGCGAGACGATATCCGCGCGTACAAGCTGCTGTGCTCTGTCCGCCATATAGACGGGAACGCTATTGTAGATGAGCTCGCGCTCGCGGCAGCCGTCAAGCCGCTGCTCCGGTCGAACCGGGAAGCTCACTCCGCGCCGGTCGGTCAGACTGCGCACGCCGGTACGATGCTCGAGTAGCATCAGCGGCACCCTGCCGTAGACTATGACCGCGTGCGGCGCACGGATATCGCGGATGCGCGGCAGCGTCAGCTCGGGCGAGAGCAATATCTCGTCAAGGGAAAGGAGACGGACAGCCGAAGCATCGTCAGCGTAGCTTTCCGTATGCTCACGCTCTTCCGCAGTGCCGTCTCCGACATTACGAGCCGCTGTCCTTTCCGTATGCGCCGTATCGCCGTTTTCGATATCGCCGTCGGCAGGCGCACCGTGCTCGGCAAGCGCCGAAATATCCGATATAAACAGCGGAGTGAGCGAATTCGTCACCCCGAAACGAAAATCTCCGACAAGTCGGAAGCCGAGTCCGGAAACGAGCGGCAGCTGTCCGATACCCTGAACAAAGCACTCGGTGCAGCCGAGGTCGCGGGCACGTGAAAGCGCCGCGCGGACGGCATCGCGCTCGCTGTCATGCACCGCCGCAGGCAGTATGACGGAGGTCACGCTCCGGCGCTCCGCCTCATCTGCTGACAGATAGCTGTCGAGCGGAAGCGCGATACCGTCAAAATACCTGCGTGCCCGCTCGGTTATCTGCTCCGGCGAGGAAAAACGGGCAGTGCGGCGGATATCTGCGGCAGCTCCGTCACGCGTGTGTTCCGCGTTTGCTCCGATATCCGCGGTGCGCTCCGCCGCCTCGCTCATCTGCCGCGCAAGTATATCGTGCAGGGAGAGTATGCGCCGCTCGGCGGGAATTATTATGCTGCGGGCGATGCCTGCGCCGTCGGTTACGGCAGCACCGCCGTGTTTATCATCACCGACAGATCCGGCATTCTTTCCTCCGATACCGCCTCGAAGCCGAGCGGTCGCAGTCTTATCGCTCTCGCTGCGAATGCCGAGCATGCCGTCGTCTATCCCGTCGACATAGTAGCCGTCGGTAAAGCCGCTGCGTGAAAAAGCGTCGCGCAGCTCACACAGTTCGTCCTCGGTCGCGTTTCTGCGCTCGTCGAGCAGGCGGCGGTATATCGAGGTAACCGTGCGGATATAGGTCGGGGACTTCATCCGTCCCTCTATCTTGAGTGAGGCAATTCCCGCGCGTATCAGCTCGGTCATATGTCCGCCGAGGCAGAGATCGCGCAGACTGAGCGGGTACCCGCCGTTATACGGCAGACGGCAGGGCTGTGCACATTCGCCTCTGTTTCCGCTTCTGCCGCCGACAAGCGAGCTGAACAGGCACTGTCCCGAGCGGCAGACACAGAGCGCACCGTGGACAAATACCTCTATCTCAACACCCGAGCGCTCGCACATGGTGCGGATATCACCGAGCGACAGCTCGCGGGCGGGAACTACGCGCGAAAAACCAAACTCTCCGAGCAGCCGCGCAGCGCCGGTCTCGTGTACCGCCAGCTGTGTGCTCGCGTGCAGCTCCATATCCGGCAGAGCCTCGTGCAGCAGGCGGCAGAGCCCGGGATCGGCAACTATCAGCGCATCAACGCCGCACTCCTGAAGAAATGCAGCATAGCGCGCCGTCTCCTCGAGCTCGCGGTCGTAGAGCAGCGTGTTGAGCGTAACGTACACACGAACGCCGTGCTTGTGACAATATTTCACCGCACGCCGCATAGCCTCGTCGTCGAAATTGTGCGCGTTCATACGCGCGTTATGCATACGTCCGCCGAGATATACCGCATCCGCGCCGCTCTTCACCGCGACACACATTATCTCCTCCGAGCCGCACGGAACAAGCAGCTCCGGCAGCGGAAGCGCTTCCGTCAACGGCGGGAGCGACGCAAGCGCGGCGCAGTATGCCTCGGACGGATGAGATGGTGCCATCGGGGCGGCGCGATGCTCTGCCCCACCGACATTATCTCGAATGCGTGCGTGCCCTGCATCGGACAAACGACCCGTGCGAGCTTGCTTATCACTCGGGCGGCTGTTCGGGCGGCTGTTCGGTCTGCTTCTGTTGCCCGAACGGCTGTCCGCGCGAACGCTTCTGCCGTCATTGCGTGTATCTCGGCGTGCATCCCCGCTATCGCGGCGTCCGACCGTGCGTATGCTTTTCTGCTTGCCGCCGCGCAGCTCTGCGCGGGCGGTGCTCATGCACACGTCATGCTTGTTTTTTCCGTCACCTCTGTGCGGGTAGCCTGCGCTGCCGTTCGGATCCTTTCGGGTCGGCTTGCGAGCCATCAGAGCGCGGCTTTTCCGTCGGAGCCTTCAGCCGACGCAGCGGCGGACTTTGCAGCGGATTTTGCCGCAGCCCCCGTCGCAGACTTCTCTGCGAGCTTTTCCGCAGACTTTTCTGCGGTTGCGCCGACAGCCGCCTCGTCAAGCGCAGCGGTCTCCTCTGCGAGAGTGGGGGTGTCTTCCGCAGTCTGCTCATGTGCAGGCATACCGAGCATCGCGCGCAGCGAGGCATTCTCCGCCTCGAGCTTCTCTATCGTCTCCTGCATGTGCTGAAAGCGCAGCGAATTCTTTATCTTGTCGTCGAAATAGTCGATAGCGCAGAAAAGTATCGCCTCGGTCTTGCTGCAGCGCTTGTTGCCCGAGACCATCTCCTCGATGCGCTGATCGAGCAGACGGACAAGTCCGTTTACATACTCCTCCTGCTCGTCGGATATGATGTTGACGGTCATTCCCGCGACCGTGACAGTATATTTCTGCTTCATATTCTCCCTTTCCGCATTGCGTGCGATTTATGCTTGCAATCGGCGCACGAATGCTGTATAATATCATTTGTTCATTTCCAAGCGGATCTGTTCTCTTTATTATATTATATTTTACGACGAATTAAAATACCTTTTTGTAAAAAAGTCGCCGTGCGGCGCCCATTTTGTAAAAAAAGATAGGATATGCAGATGAAAAGCAATATTAAAAGAATAGTAGTCAAGATCGGCTCCTCCTCCCTCTCGCACGAGAACGGACATCTCAACCTGCGCAGCATAGACCGCGTGGCACGCGTGCTCTCCGATCTCTCCGGTGCGGGAATGGATGTTATTCTCGTGTCGTCCGGTGCGGTCTCCGCAGGACGCGCAAAGCTCGGCTTTACCCACAAGCCCGATACCATCGAGGAAAAGCAGGCGCTCGCAGCCGTCGGTCAGGCGGAGCTTATGCAGATATACGAGCGCTTTTTCTCCGATTACGGCAGAAGCGTTGCGCAGATACTCATCACCCGCAGCACCGTCGACAATGAAACGAGCAAGCGCAATGTTCAGAACACCGTAAGCAAGCTGCTCTCGCTCGGCTGCGTGCCCATAGTTAACGAAAACGATACAGTGTCGTTTGAGGAGATAGAGTTCGGCGATAACGATACTCTCGCCGCATATGTCGCCGTGCTCGCCGATGCCGATATGCTCATCAACCTCAGCGATATCGACGGTCTCTATGACTCCGATCCGCACTGCAATCCCGATGCCGGACTCATCTCGCATGTGCCCGAGATTACCGATGATATCCGCAGCTGTGCGGGCGGCTCCGGTTCGGATTTCGGCACCGGAGGTGTCGTAACAAAGCTGCACGCAGCGGAAATAGCGCTCAAACACGGCATTCCCATGGTGCTCACCGGAGGTACTCACCCCGAATATATCTACGACATCATCAAGGGCAAGCCCGTCGGCACCCTCTTCGGAACGCTGGAATAAGCACGAGACGCGGGGAGGAACGGGAGACGAGCGGGAGACGAGCGGGAGGGAAACTTTTGAAAAAGTTTCCCCCCGTACCCCCTTTCAAAACTTTTTAAATAGGGGGAAAGGCATACCGGTGATCGGAAATAAGATCGCAATGCATTATTCGGAGCAGGGTGCGAATGCCCCCTTCAAAGCTTTTATACCGATGAGCATTTTCAAGGAGCAAGGACGATGGCTCGGAGCTGATCAAGAGTTTCGCAAATCACTGCAAAACAAGGCGTGAATTTTTGTGCTCCTGCACCGCTCGGCATCCATCCGAATTCGTCGCACAAAGCATCAAAACGCGCAGCGTCCCATCGGGCGCTGCGCGTCGTTTTTTATATCATTACTTTTCACCGCGTTGTCTCAGATGGTAGGTAAAATACGCTATTATTCTTCGATTGACCCCGCCGTGCTCGAGATCCTCACCCTCGAGTATAACGCCGTCGCCGGACATCAGCTCGCCCATATCGGTCAGCTCGACCTTGGAGCGAAAGACCGTCTCGGTGCTCGAATACACGACTATCTCGCCGCCTATGACCGCGATGGAGCCGCCCCTGCCGATTACATAATCGTCGGTATAGCTGCCGTCGGCATTAACGCCGTCGCCCGTCCGCTCCGTTATATAGCGCACCGACATTCCGTGCAGCCGTGCCGCCATATTTCGACGAAAGATCGGCGATTTTTCATTATTCTTTCTGAACATTCCGAAAAGGCTGAACTTACCCATATAACCCTCCAATATCCACGGTCATTATATCACATCGTTCAGCGTAATGCAAGCGGCAGTTTTTTTCTGAAAAAAGCCGACAAATCGGAGAAATAAACGGACGCACGAGCCTCTGAGGTCATACGTCCGTTTTTCACTTGATTTTTTCCGGTCTGCGCAGGTCGAGCGCAGGAATAACATATCTCGATATCTCATACTCATTGAATGGGCAGAGCATATCATCGCGTCTGCCGCGGCGCGACATACCCTGCGGTCTGCCGGGCGGATCGGTCACACTCTGTGGCGGTAGAGCGTTCTCGTTTTGACCTCCGTATCGGCACCTTCGGAGACGGGAGTATCGCTCCAGCTGCTCCAGTCCGACCATGTATAGCAGGTATATGTAACGTCTCTGCCGCGCGAGCGGTACTGTGTATTGGTCATAACGTCGAGCGAATCGCCCGCGCTTGCCGCGTCGGTGCTCCACTCGCTCCACTCCGCGCCTGCGGGAACGTAGTTATACTGCGTCGCTTCGGTAGTGAGATAATTCTTGCCGTCGGACGGAACGTCGGTCACCGGACCGAGCCACTCACCGGGTCTGCCGTCGGGCGATTTTTCACAGTACCAGTAGACGGTGCGTGTGCGAATATCGGATGCGCCTGCAGGCGCGCTGTCCGTCCAGCCGCTGCGTGCACGGGTGCTGTAAACCGTTCTGTTCTCAACGCCGAGGACATCACTGCTCGATATCGGCATATCGCTCCAGTCACTCCATTCGCCCCATTCTCCGAATGCGGTACGCGAGCTGTCGATCTCCCATCCGGATATCGGCGAGCCGCTCTGTGTGCGTGTTGTCTTGGCGCGGCTCGAATACTGAGTTTTCGACTGGCTGCCCGCCGTCTCGGTTTCGCTCCAATCGCTCCAGCGGATCGCCGTAGTCTCTGCTGTCGTTTCGCGTGCGGGAGCATCTACTCGCGAGGTCTCCGCAGTCTTGACAGCCGCCTTTATGACCACCGTGCGCTTTGCGCTGTGAACGCCGTCCGCGCTCATTGCGGTAATAACGGTCCTGCCGCTCTCGGCGACAGCCTTAATCTTACCGCTCTGGTCAACCTCGACCTTTGACGGGTCGTCGCTGTGCCACCATATCCCGTGCTCGGTCGCGTTATCGGGGGTGAATGTAACGGTGAGGGTGTCGGTGCTGCCCGACTCAACGGTGAGGTTGCCCGCGCCGAGCGACATTCCCGTTATTTCGACAAAGTCGGTCGGCTTCGGTCCGAGGCTCGTCACAATAAACATATCCGTACCGGATTCGATCTTCGTTCCGGGCGCTACGCTCTGCATATCGACCGTTCCTTCGGCTGCAACATCCGAATACGCGCTGAGTACGGTGACGTTGTAGCCGAGCGATGAAAGACGCTTGAACGCGTCCTTTTCGGTCAGCGTTGTGATATCGGGCATGGTATCGGGTGCTCTGCCGAGACTGATCGTCAGCTCGACGGCATCCTCCGCATTAAAGATGATATTCTTTGCGGGGAACTGCTCGAGCACCGTATTCTCGTCTGCTGTATAGCTGTAGCTGCCGAAGTATATCGGCTCGCCCTTGTAGCCTGCGCGCGCAAGCTCTGCCTCAGCATCATCGCGGGTCTTTCCGGTAAGGTCGGGCATACGGACGCTTCCTGCGGGCAGCTCGGTAGTATCGGGTACGGTCGCGGTAGTTGCTGCGGTCGTATCGGCGACATCGGCATTCCCGGATTCGAAAAGGTCAAAGCGCTGCATGCAGTAGATAACAACGACAAGCACGGCAATAACACCGAGAGTTATAAATGTTACCGGAAGCAGCGGAAATGGGCGGCGCTTTCCGTTCTTACCGCCTCTGCCGTTCTCTCCGTCCGCATCGCTCGGGTCATCTTTCTCGCCGTCGGAATACTCTCCGTGCCAGTCGGAATATCCGTCGGCATTGCCGATGTGCTCCTTGTTCGCGCCGTCGGTAAAAGCGGCATCGCCGGAGCTTTCGGGAACGCCGGATCCCATATGCGCAGACTCACCGTCCGCCGCAGCGGCAAACGCCGCTATATCAATATCGGAGTCGGACTCCGAAGCATCTCTCACAGCCGCGGGCTCGGCAGCATCGTCGTGCTGCGTCTCCGTGCCGTCCTCGGAGGCATTATCTCTTTCGTCATTTTCGCCGCACTTATTATTCTTTTCGTGCGGATGCACGCCGTCATTTTCTCCGTTCATTCCGGAGGGACTCGCATCTCCGTCCGAAGCGGCAGCTGTCAGCACGAAGTTTCCGTGCTCATCGAAATATCCGCCCGCCATGCTCGCACCGTTTGAGCTGTCGGCATCCGAGCCGTTCTCTCCGGATGCACCGGACAATGCCTCAGCGCTGTCCCCCGCGGTCGTAAGCCCCATAACGGCGGCAAACGAAAGCTCTCCGTCCTCATCCGCACCGCTTGCAGCCGTGCCCTCCGTACCGTCCGTCTGCTCTGCGGGCGCTATCGCGCTGCGCAGCTCGGGCGAAACTCTGCCGCAGGTCAGCTCTATTCCCGCCTGCTCGGCATATGCGGCTATCGCCTCTCTCAGCTCCGCCGGAGTGGCATAACGATCGTTCTTATCGGGTGCGCAGGCGCGAAGGATTATCTCCGAGAGTGCAGCATCCGCACGTACGGGCGGCGGAAGCGGCTCGCCGTCGAGGCGGCGGACTATGGCGGAGTCGACCTCCTCGCGCGTCACCTTGTCCCTGCCGGATTCGACGAACGGCAGACGGTTTCCGTTGAACTTGAAATACATCGTAAGTCCGAGCGAGCAGATATCGCTGCGGGTATCGTAGTCCTCGCCGCGCGCTATCTCGGGGGCAATGAAGCGTAGCAGACGTGTGTCGTCGGGGTCGAGGATTCTGCTGTACAGTGTGGGCTTGAACAGCGGGTTGCCGAGCAGGCAGCTGCCGACACGGTCAACGTAAACATTTTCGAGCTGGACTGCGCCGTGCACCATTCCGACCGACGCATAGTCGCCGACCGCGTCGCACAGATCGCAGAAGAGCGAGAGCAGCGTTCCGCGAGAGATGCGCTTGCCCTCATAGTATTTCGTAAAGGTCGGGTAGTATGTACTGAGTATCCACAGGCGGTAATCCCCGTCCCCGCTTCGGTGCAGCTTTACCGCCTTTATCTCCGGCATGCGTCGGGAGCCGGATGCCATCAAGGCCTCACCGTCGCGGAGACAGCGCTCCGCACAGTCGGCGATATGCTTCTTTATCCTCTCCTCGGAAAAGCCGCCGTCGCGCAGTGCCTCCGCCTCTCCCGCGTATGCGGGTATGGTGACAACGCGGAGCATGCCCGTCACCTCGGTCGAGCCGACCTTACGGGCGCTCCATATCTGCTGCCAGCTGCTGCGGGAAAGCGGCTCCGCAGCCTCCCAACCGTCTATCGGGCAATGCATGGTATCCGCTCCACGAGAAAAATCGTCCATCTCACTTATCCCCTTCCGTGTATTTGCTGCTTTTATGTATAACAAAAATGCATATATAACAGGATCCGCAGACCGTCTCTACCGTATGCCGGTACGGCGACGAGGCGTTTTTCGACGTTTTTGCATCCTTACAGTTATCCCACTGTACATGTTAAAAGATAGTATACCAAATTATCATCAAGAATTCAAGTATAATTTGTCATATTTTATGCATATTTTTCGTTTTTTGGCTCCGAGGGATAATTGTTTACCTCAGCCGTCTTGTATTACAGGCAAAAATGCGCTATAATACGAGAAAATACTGAAAATCGGAGGGCATACATGCAGATAATCGGCATAACCGGAGGCAGCGGCGCGGGAAAAAGCGAGGTCTGCCGCATACTCGGCGAGCGCGGCATACCGATATTCGACGCAGATAAGGAATATGCCCGCATTGCCGCTCCGAATTCTCCCTGCGTTCGCGAGATAGCGCAGGCTTTCGGCGACGGAGTTATAGACCCGGACGGCTCGCTGCGCCGCCGCGAGCTGGGAGCGATAGTTTTCGCACCCGGTGCGGAGGATAAGCGTCGCCTGCTGAACAGAATAACCCATCGCTATGTCTGCTCGGCAGCCGAGGCATGGCTCCGCGAATGCAGCGCGCGCGGCGAGAGGTTCGCGGTCATAGACGCGCCTATGCTCTTCGAGAGCGGACTGAACGAACGCTGCGACACCGTTGTTTTCGTCACGGCGGACAGACAGACCCGCACAGACCGCATCATGCGCCGCGACGGGATAGACGAGGCTCGCGCCCGGGCGCGTATCGACGCGCAGCATGATGATGATTTCTTCCGCTCGCGCTGCGACACCGTAATAGAGAACGGAAGAGGTGCAGAGCTTGCTCCCGCCGTCGATGCACTCCTGCTCTCGCTCGACCGCCGCGCCGTTGCATCGCAGTCCGCCGAGAATTCGGGCAGAGTCGGTTCGTCCCTCGATGTCTCCGCATCCGATGCAAATAGCAATGCTGCGGGCAGCGCTGCAAGATTCGACACAAAATCGGGCAATGCCGCCGGCGCGGTCGGCAACACAAAGTACGACGTGCCCGGAAATAATATCGATGACGGCAATTTCGGTGACGGTACGGCAAGCGCGGCAGGCTCAGCGGCAAGCGACAAGTCCGACATGCTGCCTGCTCCCGAGCGCAGAGGCGTACTCGCGCGCTACCCTCTGCCGCGCCGCACACCCGTAAGGATCGCCATCGCCGCAGTGCTGATCTTTCTCGCGCTGATAGCGATAATAAACCTCGCCGTCCGCTCGCCCGAGCTTATCGACAACGTGACCCATCCGATACTCTACGCAGAGCTGATAGACGAATACTCCGGTGAGTACGGCGTTCCGCCCGAGATAATCTGCGCGGTCATAGAGACAGAAAGCTCGTTTCGCGCCGACGCGGTGTCCGGCGCAGGCGCAATGGGGCTGATGCAGATAACCCGCGAGACCTTCTGGTGGCTGCTGACAAAGGCGGGCGAGGATATGGAGGTCGAACGGCTGTTTGAGCCCGAGATAAACATAAAATACGGCACATATTTTCTCTCGCTGCTCTATGAGGAATTCGGCGAGTGGGACACCGTCTACGCCGCATATAATGCCGGACGTTCGCGCGTTCACGGCTGGCTCGAAAATGATGAGATAACGAAGGACGGCAGGCTCGTCAACATTCCGATAGCCGAGACTGCGGACTACGTGAAAAAGGTCAGCCGGAGCGTTGAGAAGTACCGCACGGCGTGGGCGCATCAGGCGGAGCAGCTGCGCGAGCAGAGCGCACAGTGACCGCATTCCGATCGACAGTGCGCCGTCGCGGTATGCGCCGCATCCGCAAAGCACACGACAATGCATAGCACAGCGGCATAACAAAGGCAACAAAGCAAAGATAGATAAATGATAGATATAGGATAGATGTACATGATAGCAATAGGATGTGAAAACATATCGCTCTCCTTCGGCGGAGAGACGGTGCTCGACGGAGTGGGCTTTTCGCTCGGTGAGGGGGGTAGGCTCGGCATCGTCGGAGTCAACGGCGCGGGAAAGACAAGTCTGCTGCGCGTCATAACAGGCGAGTACACTCCGGACAGCGGCAGCGTCTACATCGCCCGCGACCATACGCTCGGCGTGCTCTCACAGCACCCGACGCTCGACCCGGAGCGCACCGTGTACGAGGAGGTGCTCTCGGTTTTTTCCGGGCTTATCGCAGACGAGGAGCGACTCGAGGAGCTTCGCATTCAGACCGAGGCGGGAGACACCGAGGCGGCGGACAGATATGCTGCCGCGCTGCGGCGGTTCGACGACGGCGGAGGACGGACATACCGCAGCCGCTGCCGCTCGATGCTGCTGCGCTTCGGCTTTGACGACGGCATGATGCAGGTGCGCTGCTCAGCGCTCAGCGGAGGACAAAAGACCAGACTCGCACTCGTCCGGCTGCTGCTCGAGGAACCGGATATCATGCTGCTCGACGAACCTACCAACCACCTCGACACCGCCACGATGTTCTGGCTCGAGGAATATCTGACCTCTCGGAAAAAGACGGTCGTCACCGTCTCGCACGACCGATATTTTCTCGACCGTGTATGCACCGGAATATTCGAGATAGAGTACGGCAAGGGACACTATTACTCGGGTGGCTACACCGCATACACCGAGAAAAAAAGCACCGACCGCGAGATACAGCGCCGTCATTACGAAAATCAGCAGAAGGAGATAGCGCGCATAGAGGCGTACATCGCGCAGCAGCGTCGGTGGAACCGCGAGCGCAACATCATCGCCGCAGAGAGCCGCGAAAAGCAGCTCGCAAAGCTCGAGCGGATAGAGCGTCCGAGCGACCTGCCCGCCGCATCACGCATGAGCTTTCATGAGAGCGGGGAGAGCGGGAACGAGGTCGTGCTCGCTCGCGATCTGTGCAAGCGCTACGGGGACAAGACGCTCTTTGAGCACCTCTCGTTTCTTATCGAAAAACGCGAGCACGTGTTCATCTACGGTCACAACGGCTGCGGAAAATCCACCCTCCTGCGCATGATAGCCGAGCGGCTGCGTCCCGACAGCGGACGGGTCGAGCTCGGATACAACGTCACCGTCGGCTACTACGATCAGGAAAATCAACACCTGTCCGACGACAAGACCGTACTCGACGAGATATGGGATGCCTACCCCTCGCTGACGCAGAACGAGGTTCGCGGCGCGCTCGCACGCTTCCTCTTCACCGGGGACGATGTCGGCAAGCGGGTCGGGGTGCTCAGCGGCGGCGAGCGCGCCCGATTGACACTTACTAAGCTGATGCTCTCCGAGATGAATCTGCTCATCCTCGACGAGCCGACGAACCACCTTGATATCATCTCGCGCGAGGCGCTCGAGGACGCGCTCGCCGAGTTCGACGGCACTATTATCGCCGTCTCGCATGACCGTTATTTCATATCGAGGCTCGCCACCCGCGTGCTCTCGTTTGATATGCCGCCCGCACCGCCGCTGCGCGGCGCAGCCTCCGACGGCAGCATACGCACAAGCGGTATTTACGACCATCGCGGCAGCTATGACGAATATGTAGCGGCAGCCGCAGCCGAACAGCGCACCGAAGCCGAATCGGCTCAGCCTGCGCAGCCGAGCGAGGCAAAGCAGCAATACCTCGAGGCAAAACGCGCCTCTCAGGAGCAGCGCCGAGCCGAAAACCGCATTCGCCGCGCAAAAGAGGACTGCGCGCGTGTCGAGCAGCGCCTCGGCGAGCTCGAAGCCCTCGAATCACAGCTTGACCCCGCCGACTATACCGCACTCGGCGAGCTGTACGCGGAACGCGAATCGCTCGAGACCCGCCTGCTCGAGCTGTACGAGATAACCATGGACGCATGATACGCACGAGAGTACGCTCGGGGAGGACTTTCGAGAAAGTCTCCCCCAAGCCCCCTCCAAAGCTTTAAAACTGAGGGCAGCCTCGGAACAAACCACTGCTCGGATATCACCATCATCGAGGCACAAGCTAATCTAAGCAGCATCCCGGTCAAAACAAACGGTCAAGAAAAATCAATGACGGTCTGATATAGCAGCTCAGGCATCACAATGTAAAAGCAAGATACAAAATCGGTTACATTAAACACTTATAGCATCCCCGCCTAATAAACGGAGATGCCTTTTTCTTATATAGCTGTTTGTTGCTTATCTGCAATGCTCATCATATATGCACCGCAGGAAAAAATCATAGATACTGCAATATCCGCTGCCCGGTCGATAACACAGCTACACATACCCGGCCGCGAAAAATCATATTGTATAAACGAACTCAGGCAGCACATATACGAATGACCGCCGCGGGAGAATAATGACGTTATGTAATTACCGCAGCATAGGGTGTACGAGCTCTGCGAGCATGAAAAACTAAGGCGGCAGGCGTGATACTTTTCTCTTAGAAACGGGAGTCGTCGTACCCGACGACCGTTTCGGGTACAAACTAATACTCTCGCTATCGGCTGAGCAGTCATAGGGGGATATATAAGGGGGAAATTGCGCCGAATAGGAGCGAAGCGAATCGCGGCGCAATCCCCCTTATACGCGCTTTTCTTTCCGCCACTTTCTTTTTCGC
>ERZ824600.1181-NODE-1181-length-33964-cov-28.117815_pt1 | contig 33964 bp, 34 predicted proteins | sample MGYA00519933_ERZ824600 | MGnify/ENA primary metagenome ERZ824600 (study PRJEB31778, sample SAMEA3449178) | human gut metagenome | biome: human gut; feature: human-associated habitat; material: faeces | place: United Kingdom | collected 2010/2012 ... | reverse complement strand
TTTCTATATTACCATAGAAAGGATTTATCTTTACACAAAATTATTTACATACTCTTTTACCTTTTGTTATAGTTTTACAAACATATCGAGCATCGATGATATTTCTTCGCAAATACAAAAATTCTTTAGAACTTACATTAGAGACTTTAATTCTCTTTTGCTTAACTTTTTTCGAATTGTTAAGACTTAATGGTGCTAGAAGTAGTTTAGCTATTGAAGTTATTTTAGTTTTATATATAACTTTTAAAACCAATTATGAATTTATCAAAAAACCTAAACATATATCAATTTTGTCTATAAAAAATGCAATTGATGCTTCAAAAAATGGTGTTATCTTTTTTAAAGGTAACAAAGTTATACTAATTAATAGTACTATGGAAGAAATATTAAAAAGTTTTCATATTGAGAAAGATATTATTAAAAACCTGTCTAAAATAAAAGAAAAATTCATTAAATGTAATAATAATGTTTATCAATTAAAGATAGATTCTAAAGAAATCATGGCTATTGATATAACTGATTTATATGAACTTCAAGAAGAACAAAAAAGAAAAAATGATGCCATTGAAGAAGCCAATAAAAAAATGATTGATTATTTAGATAATATTGAAGAAATTGAAAAAGAAAAAAATTTAATAAAAATAAAAAATGAATTTCATGATTTACTTGGTCAAAGATTAACTTTATTCGTGAAAAGTTTAGAAAATAATATTAATATTGCTGATGCTGAATTTATTTTAGATAATCTTTTTGATGAATCAAAAGAAAATCTAAATGATTTAGTTAAACTTTATAAAGCTTTTGGTATAAATATTAATGTTAAAGGTAATTTTAATGATAATGAAATTTTATTTGAAGCCATAAGAGAAGGAATAACTAATGCGATAATTCATTCTAATGCAACCAATATTGATATTATTGTTACTAAACGTGAAATTATTGTTAAAAATAAATTGTATAAACAGATTGATAGTATAGTTGAAAGCGAAGGAATTAAAGGAATTAGAAGAAAATTAAATGATATTGGTTGGTCATTAAGTATTGATTTTAAAGATGACTTTGTTTTAAAAATGAAAGCTGATTAAAAGTCAGTTTTTCTATGACTTTTGGCATATAGAAAAAAATTTTAATTTATTTTATAATTTTTATAGGGAAAGATCCCTTTAGTATTAATTTTTATTAATATTAATCCTGTACTAGAGCATAAATCTTTAATAATTAGCATATTAAAGTCGAAAAAACTATTGATTTATTTCAATAGTTTTTTCATTGTTCCTCACTAGGTATAATATAACCGTTTTTTACACAGTAAACTAATAATTTAGTTATTGAATCAAATTCCATTTTATTTAAAATCGATGAAATATGATTTTTTAAAGTTCCAGTTGTAATATTAAGTTCTTTAGCAATTGCTTCTCTTTCTAAACCACTACATAACATTGTTAAAATTTTTAATTCTTGTTTAGTTAATTTATTAAAATCTTCATTATTTTTATTGTATACAATATCAGAAAATACCTTGTCACCATTTAAAACACGATCTATTGCCTCAAAAAGTTCCTCAATTGATACGTTTTTATATATAAGACCATCAAGATTTCCTTCTTTAGCTTGTTTTAAAAATGTTACTTCGGACATGGCTGTCATTGCTAAAACTTTAACATCTAATTTTTCTTTAACTTCTTTTCCATATAGAAGACCACTATTATTATCTTTTGTAACAACGTCAGTTAGAATAAGATCAGGCTTATAAGTCTTAGCTAGTTCGTACATTTTGCTCGCATCATCACTGGTTGCTACAATTTCATATTTAGAGCTCAATTTATCTTTAAAAAGAGCATTTACTATCAATTGATCTTCAATAATGATTATTTTTTGCACTTACATCACCTTCAAACATTTTAACATATATTTAATTAAAACAAAAGTTATAATATTTTTGTACTTATAAACACAGTGTGAACGATGTTGATTGTATTTTAATTAAAAAAATGTTATACTCATTTTAGAAATGTGGGTGTAAAAAAATGGCGAAAAGTAATAATAGTTCTAATTTAATAATTGCAATTATTTTATTTATTGGAATATTAGTAATATTTGCATCGACAATGGTGGTAAAAGTTGTTAAAAATTTCTTTAGTTTTAATAAAGCAGATAGTACATTAAATATATTATCTTCTTATGAAAATGCTGATTTAGAAGATAATATAAAAAAGTTTGCTTCAAAAAATAACATTAAAGTTGCTTTTACTTATATGGGAGATTTAGAAATTGTTGATGAATTAAATGATAATTCTAAAAAATATGATGCTGTTTGGATTTCTAATTCGATGTGGCTTTATATGCTAGATAACCCTTATTTAGCAAGTGATTCTAAAAGTATAAGTATTAGTCCAATAGTTTTTGGTGTTAAAAAAAGCAAATTCACGGAACTAAAATTAAATTCTAATATAACTAATAATGATATTTTAAATTTAATTTTAGAAAAAAAATTAAAATATGTCATGTCTTCTGTAACTAAAACTAATACAGGAGCAACCGCATATATTGGTTTTTTAAATTCTCTTGCAGGTAATCCAACTATATTAACTGAAGATTATTTACAAGATCCTGCTCTTGTAAAAAAACTAACAGACTTTTTTTCCGGAGTTGAAAGAGTAAGCGGCGATGAAAATTTCTTGAAAGAAATGTTTATCAATAATGATAAATATGAAGCTGTTATTGCAGATGAAGCTTCACTTATAAATATTAATAAGACTTTAAAAGATAAAGGTAAAGAAGAACTTTACTTATTATATCCAACTGATGGTGTTGCTATTAATGATTCAACATTTGGCTTTATCAGTAATGAACCTTCTAAAGAAGAAATGTTTTTGAAAATTCAAAATTATTTATTAAGTGATGAAGGTCAAAAAATGCTTCTAAATGTTGGAAGAAGAACGTGGTATGGTGGAGTTAGTGCTTCCGCTCCTGAAAACATTTTTAGAAAAGAATGGGGTATTGATACTACTAAATATTTGAGTGTAACTAAGTTTCCTTCTAAAAATGTTATTAGTAAAGCAATTAGTCTTTATATTGAAATTATAAGAAAACCAACTCATGTAGTTTTCTGTTTAGATTATTCAGGTAGTATGTATGGTAATGGGATTGAAGAATTAAAAAATGCTATGACTTATATTCTAGGCGAAGAAGCTAAAAAAGATAATTTACAATTTTCTAAAAAAGATAAAATAACCATAATACCTTTTGAAAGCAATGTTGGAACACCATTTAGTGCAACCGGTGATAATGCTTTTGAATTAATTACTAAAATTGCCAATTATAAAACAGGTGGTTTAACTAATTTATATGGTGCTATTGAAAAAGGACTTGGTATTTTAAATGATGAAGAGGATACTTATACAAAAACTATAATAGCGATGACTGATGGTGCTGTTAATGTTGGTAGTTTTTATGATTTATCAAGTTATTATAAAAGATTAAATAAAGATATTCCTGTTTATAGTATTACATTTGGTAATGCCTTAGAAGATGAATTAGAAGATATTGCTTCTTTAACCAATGCTAAAGTATTTGATGGCAAGATTAATTTACTAAATGCCTTTAAAGAAGTGCGAGGTTATAATTAATGAAGCATAAAGATACCGTAGCTGCTATTATTGGAAGTTCTTTCTTTGCAGTTCCATATTTAGCTTTATCTGTTCCAATTTTGCCGTCTTTAGCTATCGGAGTAGGAGCTTTCTTTGCTGGTGAATTGCTTTTTAGTAAAGAAAAAAGTGTTGATTATAAAGATGATTATGATTTAAAAAAAGTGCTGGAACAAGCTAAAAAGCAAAATAAACATCTTTTAGAAATGCGTCCTTTAATAGAAGATGAAGTTATTAGAACTTATCTAACAGAAATACATGATAGTACAGCTAAAATTATTAGAACAGTTGAAAAAAGTCCTAATAAATTTAAAAGTATAGATAATTTTTTTGATTATTATTTACCAATAACGGTAAAAATAGTTGATCGTTATGATGAAATTGAAAATCAAAAATTGTCTTCGAAAGATAGTAAAAAGTTTTTTACATCTTCAACTAAAATGTTAGATGCTGTCAATAAAGCTTTTAAAAATATTTTAAATAGTTTATATCAATCAGAAATAATTGATATGGATGCTGAAATGAAAGTATTTAGTTCGATGTTGAGTTCTGATGGTTTTAACAATTCAGAATTAGACATAAAAGATAAGGAGGATTAAAATGGATAAGAAGAAGATTGTCGGAATTAGTATATTTATTGTTCTCATTCTTTTAATAATCGGAATAAAAGTTGTTAAAAGACCAGGAGGTATTACTAATTTAACAACGATATATGTAGCAACAGGAGGTGGAAAAGAAGACTTTTTAGCCGATCCTGATGTACTTAAAATCTTAAAAAATAAATACAAAATTGATGTTGTTTTTGATACATGGAGTAATGGTAAAACAATTACTAAACCTTTAATCAGAGAAAGTATTAATTTGGGTAATCAAAACATTATAAATCGTTTAAAAAATGGTGAAAACATCACTGTAAACACGGAAGGTGTTTCTAAATATGATGCTTTATTTACTTCTGATCAAAGATTTTATGATTATTATAAATTAAGCCCTAATAAAGAAAATAATGAATCAGATCGTTATATTGTCTTAGGTGGTGGTTTAACTTTAAATACGCCAATTGTTATTTATAGCTGGAAAGAAGTAGTAAATGCTTTAATAAACGAAAATATTGTAACTCTAACTGATGGTGTTTATTACATAACTGATATGGATAAGTTAATTAATTATATTTTAAGTAATAAAAAATGGAGTGATATTGGTTTAAATGAACTTTATGGTAATATTAATATTGCTTCAACTGATCCTGTTTCTTCATCACCAGGAGCTACTTATTATGGATTATTATTATCGATTTTAGGTGGTGCTTCAATAAACGATCAAACCTTAGAAAATAATCTTGTTAAGTTAAAAAGTTTTTATCAAAAATCTGGTTATATGAATAATACACCAGCAGATCTTTTTGAAAGGTATTTAAAAACAGGTATGGGTGGCGAACCAATGATTGTTGATTATGAAAAAAGTATTATTGATTTTGCTAATTCTAATCCTACCGGTTTTAGTCAAGTAAAAGATGAAATAGTTGTTTTATATCCAAAACCAACTATTTGGAATTCTCATTGTTTAATGTATTTTACAGAGAATGGTAAAAAATTATATACGGCTTTTGAAGATCCTGAAATAGCAGCTATCGCCTGGGAAAAATATGGCTTTAGAACCGGAATAACTGGTGGAAACTATGATGTTTCTAAAATTGGTATCGGGATACCTAAAACTATAAATTCAACAGTAAGTAGTTTGAAAATGGATTATTACAATAAATTAATTGATTATTTAAAGGAGAATTAAAATGGAATTAAAAGTTGAAAATAAAATACCTGCTTTAGAAGCAGAAAAATTAACAGAAAATGCTAATAAAATAACTGATGAAAAAATTGAAAAATCTTTAAATTATGATGAATTATCTGAAGCTGAAAAACAAGCTGTTGATGAATTCAATGCTAAAGTTGATGTTATGGATTCAACTCAAGTATTACAATATGGAGCGAGTGCTCAAAATAAAATAAGTGAATTTTCAGATTCAATTTTGGAAGATGTTAAAACTAAATCAACAGGCGAAGTAGGTGATTTATTAGCTAATTTAGTAGCTGAAATAAAATCATTTGATTCATCAATAAATGAACCTAAAGGTTTAGCTAAATTATTTCATAGTTTTAAAAAAGAAGTTGATCATATTATTGCCAAATATAGCAAAATTGAAACTAATGTTGATCGCATCGAAAAGAGTCTTGAAGGAAGTAAAATTCAATTATTAAAAGATATCAATTTATTTGATACAATGTATGAAAAGAATTTAGATTATTTTAAAGAGATTTCTTTATATATCATTGCTGGCGAAAGAAAAGTTGAAGAACTTCGTACCAAAGTATTACCAGAATTAAAAGCTAAAGCTAAAGAATCTGGTGATCAAATTGAAGTTCAAAAAGTAAATGATATGGAAAATCAAATCAATCGTTTTGAAAAGAAACTTTATGATTTAAAAACAACAAGAATTATCTCTATTCAAATGGCTCCTCAAATTAGAATCCTTCAGAATAATGATGCTGAACTAGTTGAAAAAATTCAAAGTTCCATAACTAATACTATTCCATTATGGAAAAATCAAATAGTTTTAGCTTTAGGAATTAATAATTCTAAAAAAGCTTTAAAAGAACAACAAGCGGTATCTGATTTAACTAATCAAATGTTAAAAAAGAACAGTGAAACTTTAAAACAAGGATCAATAGATATTGCTAAAGAAAGTGAAAGAGCAATAATTGATATTGAAACATTGAAGAAAACTAACCAGGATATTATTGAAACTTTAGATACTGTTATTAAAATTCATGAAGATGGAAAAGTTAAGAGAGCAGCTGCTGAAAAGGAATTAACTGCTATTGAACAAGAATTAAAAGACAAATTATTACAAATAAATGTTAAAGGAGAATAAAAGCATCTAAATGCTTTTATTTTGGAGGAATTATGAATAAAAGTGCTAATTTTGAAGATATTTATAATGATTTTTTTGGTCAAAAAGAAGTAAAAGAAGTCGAAAAAAATATTCCTATTGAAGAAATAGACACTAATATTGAAGAATTATATATTACAGATGCTTCAAAAGAATTACTAAAAAAAATAGTAAATTATATAACTAATTATCAAGAAAATGTTTATGTTAATTTTAATATTAGAATAATTACTAATAATGATGAATTAGTTCAAAAAATAGTTGAAATATTAGCTAAAGTATCTAATAATTATATTGATCGTGGTAAAAGCTATGTTTCTTTATATAAATTAGATGATTTAAAATCATTAGAAGAAACATTTAATAAAAATGGTTTAATTGTTTTTAATAATTTAAATGGTTTAAATATTCATGATGTTAATTTTAATAAAAAATTACTTTATATTATAAAAGAGCATTTAAATTCTCGAAAAATAAATATAATTGTTGGTACTAAAAATGAAGTTTCATCTTTGTTCGCAAATAATGTAGTAGATTTAGAAGAGAGTTTTAATTTTGAAATTGTAGCAACAGATCCTACAACCAATGAAATCATCAATGATATTGAAAATAAAGTAAAACTAACTGATGATAATAAAATAGCCTTATTTGATTATATTAATTCAACATTTAAAAAAAGTAGTTTAAATTATCCAACTTATCGCGATAATTTAATAAAATATATTTCTTTTAATAATTCTATTCCAACTTTAGAAACAGTAAAAACAACTGAAGAAATCTTTAAAGATTTAAATGAATTAGTAGGTTTAAATAATGTAAAAAAGTCACTTTATGAATTGGTTGATTTAATTAACTTGAAAAGTAAAGTAGAATTAAAACTAAATAATATTAATTTACATATGTTATTTCTTGGTAATCCGGGTACTGGTAAAACAACTGTTGCGCGTATGCTAAGTAATATTCTATATAATTTAAAATATATTCGTCAAAACAAATTAATTGAAGTTAGTTCAAAAGATCTTGTTGCTGAATATGTAGGTCAAACAGCACCTAAAACAATGGATGTTATAAATAAAGCTATAGGTGGTATTTTATTTATTGATGAAGCTTATGCTTTAGCAAGCGATCAAAATAATTCTTATAATAAAGAAGCCATCGCGACTTTAATTAAAGCGATGGAAGATTATCGTGATGATCTAGTTGTTATTTTTGCTGGTTATACTAAAGAAATGGAAGATTTTATTAATTCTAATTCTGGTATAAAATCTAGAATAGGTTATACTTTTATATTTGATGATTATACTAATGAAGAATTAAAAGAAATATTTAAAGGAATGCTTAATAAAGCTGGCTTTAAAATTAGCAAAACTACTTTGAATTGTCTTGATAGTATTATAGATATAGAAAGAGCAAAAGATAATTTTGGTAATGCCCGTTTTATTAGAAATCTTTATGAAAAAACGATAATAAAACATGCTACGAATACTAAAAATATTAAAGATAAAAATAAATTAATAAATATAACTGAAGAAGATATTAAATAAAATCTTCTTTTTTGTTATAAATAAAAAATAATTACATAAGTTTTAATACTTGAAAGGGTGAATTTATGAAAATATATGTAGATTTTGATGGTGTAATATTTGATTCAGAAAAGTTATTGTTTGAAGAATATAAAAAATTTAAAAATCAAAACGAAAGTTTAAAAATAAAATATATTCAAGAAAAAGACTGGGAAGAATTACTTAGTAAATGTAATGTTATAAATAACGGGATTGAAATATTAAAGTCTTTAAGAAAAGATATTTCTATTTTAACAAAGGTGTTTTCTATGGAAAATGAAGGAGTTGCTAAGATTAAAATTCTAAGAACAATGGGAATATATAACGATGTTATTTTATCACCTGGTCATTTAAAAAAAACAGATGTTGTATCAGCTAAGGGAAATGTTTTAATAGATGACACTGTTCATAATTTAGATGATTGGATCTTGGCAGGGGGATTACCTATTTATTTTAATAAAGATAACTGTAATATTGATGGTTGGAATAATAAAAATAAAGTTTATCGGATGACTAATAGTTTAGAAATAATTAGAAAACTATAAATTCTAGTATTTTTTCATAACTAAATATGATATGATTTAGTTAGAAAGGATTAGTTAAGATGGAGTATGAATATAGTTGTAAAGTAAAAGATCTTTTACCATTTATTAAATATTGTTTGAATAATAATTATGAATTAAAAGATGAATATGAGCAAACAAGAATTCTTTATAAAAATGGTAGTAAAGTAATGGCAAGAATTACTAGAAATAAAAAAATTGATGAAGATATCGAAATATTAGATTTTAAAGAAGATAATTTAGATAAAGAAATTTTAAAAATTAGAAAAGAATCAAAACCTTTAATAATAACTGATGATAACCGTGAATTTGTAAAATCTTTGTTAGATATTTTAGAATTAAAAGAAACTAAAAAATTAATAAGAAAACGTTTTATATATGTTCATAATAATGTTAAATTTGAATTAGATGAATATAGAGTTCCTTTAATGAATGTACTTGCAATTGAAGGTAAAAAGGAAGAAGTCGATATTGTCTATAATAGTTTAAAATCTATTATTGATAATAATATTGTAAAAGAGTGATAGTATAAAAGAGGTTTTAGTGGCATTAGAAGAATGCAATAAAGTTGATTTATATGATATGTATCAAGATATACCAGCATTAGAAATTGGTTCATCAAATAAAATTAAAGGAATAAGTTATGATGCTTTTTTGATAAAATATAAGGAATATATTGATGAAGAAAAGAAAATAAATGAAATATTAAATACGACTACAAAAAGGTTTATTTTGAAAAGTAAAAATAAATTAATTGGCGAAGTAGGAATAAGGACTACATTAAATGATTTTTGGATAAATAAAGGTAGTCAAATTTACTATAAAATAAGGCTAAGTGAAAGAAATAAAGGATATGGTAATACAATTTTATTTCTTGCTTTAAAAGAAGCTAAGAAACTTGGTTTTAAAAAAATTAGAATTAATTGTAATGATAAAAATATTTTTTCAAAAAAAATAACAATTAAAAATGGTGGCATAGTAGATATTAAAAGTTATAAAACAAATGATGGTTTTAGTTCGAGTTACATTATAGATTTAAAAGATATTAAAAATAAATAATACATGAATTTCATGTGTTATTTTTTGTAATTAAAAAATATGTGAATATGCTATAATATAAATATTAGAGGTGAACTTATGAAATGTGTTTTAATGAATAAAAAAACTAAAGTTTTACTGGCTGAATATAATAGTGATTCAAAATATTTTGATCAAATATATGAAGTATATGATATTAATTATGCTCCATATATTTTAAAGAATTTCTATGATGAAGAAGATATAAATGATACTCCATTTAGAACTAATTTGAGTGCATGGTTTAGGGGCAGAGGAATTCCTGCTTGGCGCGATAGATTAGATTTATTATTGCACCGATTAAATATTAATACAGCTAATGAATTATTAGATAAGGCTTTTGGTTTATCATTGTCTGATCAATATTGGTTAAAACCATATGATTTAGAAATTAATTATGATGATATCAACTTTTTTGATAATGAATTTGATTATTCAGAATTTATGGAGGCATCATTATCAAAGAAAGGTATGACAATAAAGTCAGAAAGTTCATTAAAAACACCTAATAATACTACCGATGGCATGTTAAAAAAAGCTTGGATAATAAAAGATAATATTAGATATTTAATTAAGGGTGGATATAAAAATGATATATTAGAACCATTTAATGAAGTATTAGCAAGTGAAATATGTAAACGATTAGGTTTTAACCATGTTGAATATCAATTAGATACTTATAAAGATATGGTTGTATCAATGTGTCCATGTTTTATAAATAAGGATACTGAATTTATAACAGCATATCAGATAAGAAATAATATGAAAAGAAATGATAACATAAGTGATTATGAAGAATATATAAAGAAATTGGAAGATAATGGTTTAAAAAATGCTCGAGAAGAAATGGAAAATATGTATATACTAGATTATATAATAATGAATGAAGATCGCCATTTAAATAATTTTGGTGTAATAAGAGATGTTAATACTTTAAAGTGGATTAGTGTTGCACCAATATTTGACAATGGTGAATCTCTTAAAATTGCTTATTTTGATGATGAAGAATTATATATTAAAGGTGAAGGAAGACTTTTTTATGAAACTAAGACTTTTGATGAAATAATAAAAGTTGTAAAAAATTTTGATCGTATAGATATAAATAAATTAGATGGAATAGTTGAATGGTTTGATGAGTTATTACATTGTTATCAAGATATAACTCATATTAGTGAATCAAGAATAAACAAATTATGCATTTTATTAAATAGACAAATAAATAAAATAAAAGAAATTATTAAATATAATAAATAATATCATATAAAATTATAATAATACATGAAATTCATGTGTTATTTTTTTATTTAATTTAATAAACTTCATTAGGTGATATTATGTTTTTTAGAAATATACATAAAAGAATGAAAATTATATTATTAATCATCTTTTTTATATTGTTAATAATTGCTTTAAGAGTTTTTTATATACAAGTTATAGATTATAAAAAATTAAATAAGTATGCTAATAGTTTGTGGAATCGTAATTTGCCGATTGAAGGGAATAGAGGTATTATCTATGATAATAGTGGTAATGTAATAGTTGATAATATAACTACGACATCTTTAATAATTATTCCTAATCAAGTAAAAGATAAATCTAAAACAGCAACTTTACTTGCTAATATTTTAGGAGTAAGTTATAACGAAATGTATAATCACGTTAATAAAAAATCTTCTATTGAAAGAGTTCATCCAGAAGGAAGAAGATTAGATTTTAAAGTTGCTGATCGCATAAGTGAGTTAAATCTTCCGGGAATTTATTTAGTAAAAGAAACGAAAAGAAATTACCCTTATAATAATCTTTTAGCTCAAAGTGTTGGTTTTGTTGGTATTGATAATCAAGGTTTAAGTGGTCTTGAATTGATGTATGATAAATATTTAACAGGTGAATATGGGGCAATTAAATATTATGCTGATGCTAAAGGGAACAAACTTAGTTTGAGTGAAAATTATGAACAACCTCAAGATGGAATGAATTTAACTTTAACGATTAATTTAAAATTACAAGAAGCGTTAGAACGTGAACTTGATAATGCTTTGCTTGCTTATAATCCAGATCAAGCGTGGGGAATAGCTGTTAATCCTAATAATGGTGAAATACTTGCTATTGCTTCAAGACCAACATTTTCACCTGAAAAACATGCTGATTCAACAACTGAAATAATTAATAGAAATTTACCAATATGGGCAACTTATGAACCAGGTTCAACATTCAAAATAATTACATTAGCAGCTTCTTTAGAAGAAAAAATAGTTGATTTAGAGAACGATTACTTTAATGATAGTGGATCTATTAAAGTAGCTGATGCAACGCTTCATTGTTGGAAACATGGTGGTCATGGGCAACAAACATATTTAGAAGTTGTTGAGAACTCTTGCAATCCAGGATTTGTTAATCTTGGTTTAAAACTTGGTACAGAAAAACTTAATAGTTATATTAAAAATTTTGGTTTTGGTGTAAAAACTGGTGTTGATCTTAATGGGGAAGCTTCCGGAATTTTATTTAATCCCAATACTATGAGTATTTTGAATACAGCAACCACAGCTTTTGGTCAAGGTGTATCTGTAACTGCTATACAACAAGTAATGGCAGTATCTGCAGCCATAAATGGGGGAACACTATATAAACCATATATTGTTAAAAGTATTAATGAACCAGAAACTAATGCTGTAATTCTAAAAAATAATCCTCAAGTTGTTAGAAAGGTTATTAGTAAAGAAACAAGTGATAAAGTGCGCTATGCTTTAGAAAGTGTTGTTGCTAAAGGAACAGGTCGTAACGCTTATATAGAAGGTTTTCGTGTTGGAGGGAAAACGGGGACAGCTCAAAAGGCTGTTAATGGTTCTTATTTAGTAAATAACTATATTGTTTCATTTATTGGGTTTATGCCTGCTGACGCTCCTCAAGTTGTTATTTATATAGCTGTTGATAATCCTAAAGGAGTTACTCAATATGGTGGTACAGTTGCAGCACCTTTAGTTAGAAATGTTATGTTATCAGCAATTGATATATTCGATCTTTCACCACGAAGTGATTATTTAACAAAAGAATATAATTGGTATGATATTAAATATGCTAGTGTACCAGATGTAACTAATATGTCTTTAACAGAAGCCAGGAAAAAATTAAAAAACTTTAAAATTGAAGCAAAAGGAACAGGCGATAAAATAATTTATCAATCTCCAACTGCGGGTTTAAGTTTACAAGAAGGTTCAACAATAATGTTATATTTAAACTAGAATTTATGAATATAAAAATATATTTAGCTAAAAAATATATCAGTAATAATTAAGACTTTAAAAGTGGATTAGATAATCCATTTTTTGTTAATTTTTTTTATTTGTTAATGTTAAATTATTGATTTAGCATTAAATTAATGTATAATAAATTTTAATAGAAATGATTGGTAAAATAATAAAAAGAATATCAAAGAAAAAAGGCAAAAACTGTTAAAAATAAGGAGTGTTTAATATGAACTTAATAGGCAGTAAGACTATCGAAACAGAAAGATTAATTTTAAAAAGTTCGAAGATGGAAGAACAAAAAAGATTATGGAAAATATTAATGATACCAGAAGTAAACAAGTGGTATTTAGTTGGTGCTAAAAAGCATGCTAATAATCCTAGTCATTGGACTTGGGAAGCACAAGAAAAATTTTATAAATCTAAAGTTGAAAAATCTAAAAATAATGATGTATTTGTGTGGAGCATATTTTTAAAGCCTAAATATACAAATAGTGGATATGAAGAAGTAATTGGGCAGGTTTCTGCTCAAGAAAGCGGAGAAGATATTACAATTCGTGATGTAGGTTGGTATATGGATCCAGGTTATCAAGGAAAAGGTTATGCAACGGAAGCGGCTTTAGCAATGATTGATTATATGTTTAATGCTGTTGAAATAAATGCTATTTTCTCTGGTGCAGTAAAAGACAATATAGCATCATGTAGAATATTTGAAAAACTGGGTTTTAATAAAATTGGTGAAATATCAGAAGAATCACCATATACTTTTTATGAGGGAATTTTGCTTTTTTCTAAGTATAAATTAACTAGAGATTGTTATTTTGATAATAACATGAAAACTCAAAAAAAATTGAAAATTTACTAAAAACTTAAATATTTTATTTATAAAAGGAGTGAATTTATTTAATGAAAGATCAAATAAATAATAAATATAATATAGAAATAGAAGAGATCATTAAAAATGAAGATTCAACCGATGGAAATGTGTATATTCTTATTAATCATTCTAATAAATATATAGCCAAATTATATGATAGTAAAAAACATACTATTTCTATGGTTAATATTCATGAATATTTAAAAAACGGTGGAATTAATGTTCCAGAGATAATATTAAATAAAGAAAATCAAGAATATTCTTTATTGGAAGATGGTAAATATTGTGTAATATATTCATTTTTAAATGGTAAAGAAATTGGAAACTTATTTAAAAATATAAATAAGGATATTTCTATTAAAATAGCTAAAGAAATAAAAAAAATTCATCAAATGACAAATGGTAATAATAAATATAATTTGCCACTGTTACCATTTAAAATCGACGAAATATTTGATAGATATTCAGTGTTACATTTTGATCTAACTAGGTGCAATATTTTTTATAATGAAAATTGGCAATCACAGATTGGTTTTATTGACTTTGATGATGCTAAATATGGCCCAGCGATAGTTGATGTTGCTATTGCTATATCTTTATTATATTTTTCTAAGTCAAGAGGTGTAGATATTGAAGGACTTAAAGCTTTTTTAAATGAATACTATGATACCGAAGAACTTAGAAAAAAAGAAATGCCATATCTTAAAGAATGTGCATTAAAATGGATTGATTATATAATGGATAATAATCATTTTGATTCTTCAACTATGGAAAGTTTCGAGATAAGAAAAAACTTAATAGAAACAGAAATGAATATTGATTGTTAAAATTAAATAAATAATAAAAATTTTATGTAAAAAAATTTTAGTATGTTAAATTTAAAGGAGCTAATTATATGAATGTTAAGCTAGTGCAAGTAAAAGCTGATGAAAAGACTATCTTATATAGGTTATTACAATTTGCTTTATATGATGGAAGTTTTTATATTAATAATGAATTAAATGAATATGGAATATTTGAATATAAATATTTTGATGATTATTTTACTGATTCAACTCGTGATAAGTATTTTATAAAATTTGAGGAAAAATTAGTGGGATTTGTTTTGATTAATGAAAATAATAAATTTAATCAAACAGGAAAAACAATTGCCGAGTTTTTAATAATTCCAAATTTTAGAAGACATCATATTGGTAAAAAAGCAGCTATTCTTTCATTTGAACAATATCCTGGAAATTGGGAAGTGCAGCCAATGGAAAATAATCCTGGAGCATATAATTTTTGGGAAAAAAGTTATATCTGAATATACAAATGGAATTTATGAAGTTAAAAATGATAAAAACGAAAACGTGTTTATATTTAATAACAAAATATTAAATAAATGAATATATTGAATAATTTTATTATTAATAAAGCCAAAGAGAGGTAGTTTATGTATAACGTATTATTAAGTGAATATGAAAAAGGTATGAACCTAGTTGAAACCAAGTTAAAAAAATTGATTAATCCTACACAAAAAGTTGTAATTATTGCTTGGACTTTTCCAACAGAAATAGATAAGAAAACATTTGATGAAGAATGGTTTCCATTAGGTGGAAGACGATATAATAAATATGTTGGTTCCTTAATAAAATTAGGCATCAAAAAAGAAAATATAACTATTTTAAATTGTTATGATAGAGAAAATTTTGAAAAATTTAAAGCAATAATAGATGATAGTGATATCTTAGTAATAACTGGTGGTAATCCTGAAATGTTATATAGTAAAGTAACTCAGGAAACAGAAATTTTATATAATATAAAACATTATAAAGGAATAATTATTGGTTTTAGTGCTGGAGCAGATTTGCAATTAAAGAGATATTTTATTACAGCTAAAAATAATTATTATAAATATTTTGCTTTTTATGATGGTTTTGGAGTTTTAAATGATCCCTTTTATATAGACGTTCATTCGATAAATAATAAAAAATATTTATCCAAATTACAAAAAGTTGCTAATAGTAAACAAAAGAATGTATATGCTATTTTTGATGATGGTGCTATGATTTATAATAGAGATACTAAGGAATTAGAAATCTTAGGAAATGTTTTAACTTTTAAACCGGAATAATGTGAAAATATTCTTGAATATTATTAATTTAAAAATTTATGAGTAAAATTTTATTTTTCAAAGACTACTAAAATATTTATTTTTTAACAAATAATTGTTATAATAAAATAGGAGGGTAGATGAAATGGAAAAAATAAAATTTGTTCAAATTGGTTGTGGCAAAATGAGTGTTTATACGATGCGTTTTGCTATCGAAGATGGCTACGAAATTGTCGGAGCTGTTGATATTAATCCTAATGTTATCGGATTAGATGTTGGAGAAATCATGAACACAGATCCTGTAGGCGTTAAAGTATCAAAACTAGATGATTTAGAAGGAATGTTACGTTCTTTAAAACCAGACATTGCTATTGTAACGACTATGAGTTTAATTAATGATGTAAAAGATGTTTTAGTTACATGTGCTAAGTGTGGTGTAAATGCAATTACTACTTGTGAAGAAGCTTTTTATCCTGCAAATTCTAATCCTAATGTTACGGAATTAATTGATAAACTTGCTAAAGAAACTAGTTGTACTATTACAGGAAGTGGTTATCAAGATGCTTTCTGGGGAAATTTAGTAACAACATTAGCAGGAGCAACTCATAATATTACTAAAATAAAAGGATCTTCTTCATATAATGTTGAAGATTATGGTATCGCTTTAGCAAAAGCTCATGGGGCAGGTTTAACATTAGAAGAATTTGATCGTGATATTGCTAGTGTTGATCGTATGAGTGATGAAGAAAGAAATTCTTTAATTAATGGTGGGACTTATTTACCAAGTTATATGTGGAATACTAATGGCTGGTTATGTGATAAATTAGGTTTACATGTATTAAGTCAAACCCAAAAATGTGTTCCTCAAACTTCAAATGAAGACATTGTAAGTGAAACTTTAAATATGACTGTTAAAAAAGGTATGGCAACAGGTATGAGTGCTGTTGTAACAACTGAAACGATAGAAGGAATAACTATTGAAAGTGAATGTATAGGTAAAGTTTATTCTAAAGAAGATTGTGATAAAAATGAATGGACAGTTTTTGGTAATCCTGATACAACATTTGTTGTTACAAGACCAAATACAGTAGAGTTAACTTGTGCATCAGTTGTCAATCGTATTAAAGATGTTCTTGATGCTAGACCAGGATTTGTTCCTACAAGTCAAATGGGTGAATTAAAGTATCAAAAAAGGAATAGCGACTAGCTATTTCTTTTATTTTTTATAAATTCTCTTAATAATTTAGTTAAGGCTCTTTTTTCAATTCTTGAAACATAACTTCTAGAAATATTCATATATTCAGCTATTTCTTTTTGGGTCAATTCATCATTACCATTTAAACCATATCTTTTTTCAATAATTTCTTTTTCACGTTCATTTAATACTTCATAATATTTAACAAGTAATTTTAAATTGTCTTGTTCATGAATATCGGAAACAAAATCAGGAGTAGGCGTTTTTAAAACCTCTAAAAGCGTTATTTCATTACCATCTTTATCATAACCCAAAGAATCATTTAAACTAACATTTTTACTATTTTTCTTATCATTTCTAAAGTGCATTAAAATTTCATTTTCAATACACCTTGCACAATAAGTTGTTATTCTTGTTCCATGTTTATAAGAGTAAGAGTCAACTCCTTTAATTAAACCAATAACGCCAATACTTATTAAATCATCAGCATCATCTTTGGTGTGTTCATATTTCTTAACAATATGAGCTACAAGTCTTAAGTTATGTTCTATTAACTTATTTCTAGCATTTTGATCACCTTTTAACATTAAAGCAATCAGTTTTTCTTCCTCTTCTTTTTCTAAAGGATCAGGGAATACATTATTTTGATAAGCTGCTACTAATATGAATAAATCCTTAAAAAGAAAATGAATAATTTTTTTAAACATATTTCACCTCATTAAAGTTTATTCAAAAAAAACAAGAAAATTTCTTGTTTTAACGGTAGTATCCTCCATAATAATAGTAGTTATTTGGTGGGTAATATGGCATTTGTTGATAATTGTTTGGTCTAACGCCACCCCAGAAGTAAGGAGCAACAACACCACCTGTAATACCACCTAGAATAAAAGGTCCTAGAAAACCACCAAAGCGATTGTCTTGGTTCATATATCTATTTGGATAATTATACATAAAATCTTCCTTTCTATTTTATTTTATGAAAAATCACCTTTCTAGTGAAAAAAAATAAAATATTCTCATATATTTTACTAGGTGGTTAAATGAAAAAATTTTTAAAGGATATTGGAATACTAGGCTTGGCGTGCTTCAGCTTTTTAATAACTGATAATACTATTGAAGTTGTCAAAGAAAAAGATAGTTTGATGATTAACTTAAGAAATGTTGCTGAAGATTATAAAATTGCTGAAATTGATGGAATGGTTGATGATAAATATATAAAACTTGGTTTAAATGGTTTAGAAGTTGATATAGATAAATCATATCAAAAGTTAAAAAAAATCGGTTATTTTAATGAAAATCTGTTAGTTTATAAAAATATTGAACCCCAAATATCTTTAAAGAAAAACCGTAATAAAATTATTAAAGCTAATAGTAAAAATGAAGTTTCGCTTATTTTTAAAAATCCCACTGATATTGATAAAATAATAAAAATATTAGATCAAAATGATATAAAAGCAACGTTTTTTATAGATAATACTTTTTATAATAATAATTTAGAAAGTATTGAATTATTATTAAGTAAAGAAAATAACATTGGCTTTTTAAATGATTATAAAATTTTAAAAAATAAATTGAAAGAAATAAATTACTATTGTTATTCAAATATAGTAGAAAATTGTAATAAAGATAATCAATATAGTATTGAAGCAACAAAAATAGTTAAAAGTTTTAGTGATCTAAAAGATAATATAAAAGGTAATATTTTAGAAATAAAAGATCAAACATATTTAGACATATATATTAAATATATTTTAAGTCGTGGTTATAAAATCGTTTCCTTAGATAAATTTATAAGTGAAGAAATAAAGTAGGCGACTACTTTTTTTAGTATTCTTATAGACTTTTCTTGATTTTTATACTATAATAAAAAGCAATTTAGTTGGAGGTGTAATCGTGATTAAAACTAACTTACCAGTTATGTTACTTCGTGGTATTGTTTTGCTTCCATATAATGAAATAAGATTAGAATTTGATAATAATACCAATAAAGACATAATTGAAGTTGCAGAACTTTTTCATGATAGTAGACTTTTAATTGTTTGCCAAGAAAATCATCTTGAAGAAGAACCAAGTATTGACGATTTACCTAAAGTAGGAGTTATCTGTGAAATAGCTCATAAAATGGAGTTACCTAATAATAAAACGCGTGTTGTTATTATTGCTAAAGAACGTGCACTAGTGCATGAATATTTAAATATGAATAATTCATCACATGTTTTAGAATCGATTGCTTCAACTGCTCCTAAAGATGAAATAGACGAAAAATCAGAAGAAATATTAATTCGTAAACTTAACTTAGAACTTGGTAAATATATTGATTCTGTTTCTAATGTAGGTAATAGTTTTGTTTCCACGATAAAATCTGAAAAATCACTAGAAAAATATACTGATTTAGTAGTACCATTTTTACCTTTAAGTTTAAATGAAAAATTTAAATTTCTAATTACAGTTAGTTCTGTTAAAAGAGCTGAAATGTTATTAGAAGTTATTTATAAAGAAAGTGAGATCTATCAAATTGAAAGATCTTTGGATGCTAAAGTTCATAAAAATATTGATAATTCTCAAAAAGAATACATTTTAAGAGAAAAAATAAAGACAATCAAAGAAGAATTAGGTGAAATAAGTCCTAAAGACGATGACACTATAAATTTGCAAGAAAGAATTGAAAAACTAAAAGCTCCTAAAAAGATCAAAGAAAGATTAAATAAAGAATTAAAACGTTATGAATTATTAAATTCAATGTCACCGGAATTAAGCATTATCAGAAGTTATATTGAATGTATGTTAGATCTACCTTGGGAAAATGAAACTAAAGATAATAGTAATTTTAAAAATGTTAAAAAAGTTTTAGATGAAAGCCATGCTGGCTTGGAAAAGATAAAAGAACGAATTATTGAATATTTAGCTGTTTTAAAAGTTACTAAAAAAAATAGTGGTGAAGTTATTTGTCTTGTTGGTCCGCCAGGAGTAGGAAAAACATCTCTTGCTTCATCAATTGCTAAAGCCATGAAAAGAAATTTTGTTAAATTATCAGTAGGAGGTTTTAATGATCCAGCAGAAATTCTTGGTCATCGTCGCTCATATATGGGAGCTGAACCGGGAAGAATAATTCAATCAATGAAACGAGCTGGAAGCTCTAATCCAGTCTTCTTAATTGACGAAATTGATAAAATGACTAAGGATATCAAAGGAGATCCTGCGAGTGCTTTATTAGAAATATTAGATCCGGAACAAAATTGTCACTTTATTGATAATTATATTGAAGAAGAATTTGATTTATCAAAAGTTATGTTTATTTTAACAGCTAATAATCTAGAAGATATTAAAGAACCTCTTCGTGATCGCTTGGAAATAATTGAACTTAGTGGTTATACTGAGTTTGAAAAATTAAATATTTGCCGTAATTATATTATTAAAGAATCATGTGAAAATAATGGATTAAATTCGCGACTTCTAAAGATAGATGATAAAATGATTTTGCAAATCATTAGTTGTTATACTAAAGAAGCGGGAGTTCGTGAATTAAAAAGAATGATCGATACTTTAGTAAGAAAAATTGTTACTGAAAATGTATTAGAAAATGTTAAACCTAAAGAAGTAAAAATAAATGAAACACTTTTAGAAAAGTATCTAGGTAAACCTAAGTTTAAAGATGCTAAACCATTAGAACATATTCCAGGAGTTGTAACAGGACTTGCTTATACAACTGTCGGTGGTGATACCTTAGATATTGAAGTTACTCTTTATAAAGGAACAGGAGAATTAAAATTAACTGGTTCTTTAGGTGATGTCATGAAAGAAAGTGCTAGCATTGCTTTAAGTTATGTCAAAAATCATGCTGAATACTTAGGAATAAAAGAAAGTTTATTTACTAGTAAAGATATTCATGTTCACGTTCCAGCGGGAGCAATTCCTAAAGATGGTCCAAGTGCTGGTATAACTTTAACAACAGCTCTTATAAGTGCTTTCACTAATAAAAGTGTTGATTCTAAAATTGCTATGACTGGTGAAATGACTTTGAGTGGACGCATTCTTCCGATCGGCGGCTTAAAAGAAAAAGCAATTGGTGCTGATCGTAATCATATCAAGAAAATTTTTATTCCAACTGAAAATATAGTTGATTTAGAAGATGTACCAAGTGAAGTACTTAAAAACATTAAATTTATACCAGTTGATAATTATGAAGAAATAATAAAAAAATTATTTAAAACTAAAAAAAGTTTGATCAAAGAAGAGTAAAATCTTCTTTTTATTTTACACTTTAATGTTAATTTAGATAGTAATAGTTTTTATAATATGTTACTATATAATTATAGTATAGGAGTGGTTTTATGCATTGTACAAATTGCGGTGCGAATTTAACAAATACAGATAAATTCTGTAAAGCTTGTGGATATTCTGTTAATGGTAATTATTCAAACAATAATTATAATTATAATAACAATTATAATAATAATCCCCAAAATGGTCCTAAAAAAGAACCATTAGCTGTAGCGTCTTTAATTATAGGAATAATATCTTTAACTCTTGCCATTTTCTTCAATTTTACCATTTTGCCATTAGCCTTTTTGGGTTTGATTTTAGGAATAGTTAATAAAGCAACAAAAGGTAAAAAAATTGCTGGTATTGTATTAAACATATTTGCAATTGTAGTAGTAATTGTTGAAATTTTACTTATAGCACTTTTCTTCAATTCTAATTTCTTTAAATCGGAATCTTTTAAAGAAGAAATGGAAAAGTTTTATACAGAATGGAAATATCGTGAATCTGAAAATTTTATTGCTGGCGAATATGATTGTACTGGTTATGATAGTTATACCGATCAATATTTGATAAGTTTATACTTGTATGATAATAATACTTTTTTATATGGACCTTACAATAGAATGGAAAAAAATTATGCTAAAGGAACTTATACTTATCAACCTTTAACAAAGAAAAATGATAATGGTTTTAAATTTTTCTCAGTAGAAATGCGAGGAAATAAGGAAGACTATATTCGTGATGGTGAGCCATCAGATCAAGAATTTTACTCAGATTTTGAAATAGCTTTAATATATAAAGATTCTAAAAAACAAGGATTATTAGCTTTTACAACGGGATATAATAATATGTATTATTGTTATGAAAAATAAAGTTACATCAGTAACTTTTTTTCATATTTGAAAATAAATTTAATATACTAATTGTGAAAGGTGGAAAATATGAAAAAAATTGTTCCTTATAAAAAAGAATTAGAATTTAAAACCGAAGTGGCCGAAATTGCTTCAATATCTTTAGAACATACTTTGCAAAAAGTTGGAGACAATTATATAAGTGGAAATTTCATGTTAAATGGTGAATATAAAATAGTCGATATCAGTGTTAATACTGAAAAATTTGATTTTGAATTACCATTTGAAATTAGTATCGATAAAAAATATGATACTTCTAATTTAACAATTGATATTGATGATTTTTATTATGAATTAAAAGGTAATAAGATGGCTGTAAATATTGATGTTTTATTAGATAATTTAGAAGAAAAAGAAGAGGTGCGAACAGTTATAGAGCCAGAAGTTAAAAAAGAAGTAAAAGTCGAAGAAAAGAAAGAAGTTCCTTTAGAAACTAAAGATGAAGTTCGTGAGAATTTTTTAAATAATTTAAATGTAACCGAAGCATATCGAACTTATAAAGTTTATATTATTCGTGAAGGTGATACTTTAAATAGTATTTTAGAACGTTTTCAAGTTACTAAAGAAGATCTTGAAGCATATAATGATATTTCTAATATAACAGTTGGTTTAAAAATTATTATTCCAACAACTATAGATGAAAAAGTATAGAGAAGTATTAGAAAAATATCATATTAAACCAATAAGTTATGTTAAACGTGGGAAATCTTTAATTATTGAAACTAAAGAAAATAAATTTGCTATCAAAGAAAATATTAAAAATACTGACATTTATGATTATTTAGATAGTCGTAGTTTTGATTATTATCCTAAAATTTTAAATCAAAGATCAGATCCTTTTGAATTAAGTGAGTTTAAAAGTGAATTAAATATTCCGGAAGAACAAAAATTAGAAGAAATGCTTAAAATTACGGCTTTATTACATAGTAAAACGACTTATTATCAAAAAAATGACTTGGCCGATAATAAAGAGATCTATGAAACGCTTACTAATAATATTTTGTATTTAAAAAGCTATTATGAAGATATAATAGCTTTAATTGATAGTAAAGAATTCTTTAGTCCTGCAGAATATTTAGTTTCTAGAAATTTTTCCAAAATAATGGATTCTTTAGCTTATGCTGAAAATGCTTTAGAAAATTGGTATAAATCAATTGAAAAAAACACGAGTGAACGTGTTGCAGTAATTCATAATAATTTAGATTTAGATCATTTTATTTATAATAAAGACTCTTATTTGATTTCATGGCGTAAATCAAAGATAGCCAAGCCGATTTTTGATTTAGTTAAGATCTTTAATAGATATGGAATAAAATATGATTTTAAAGAGAAACTTGCTATATATGAAGCTATTTATCCTTTAAAAGATGATGAAAAGCAACTATTTTATATTTTAATTTCTATGCCTCCTAAAATTGAATTTAAAGACAATAATTATGAATTATGTAAAGAATTAAGTGAAAAAATTGAACTTTTATATTTAAAAGATAAAATAATTTTACCAGAGAATTTTGAAAATGGAGAAGAAAATAACTAATAAAAATAAAAATATCATAAAAATGCTAAATTTAGTTAAAACAAAAAAAGCTAAAAAAGATTGATAAATAATTAAAATTGAAAATATGAAAAGAAAACAAAACCATTTGCCACGACCATACCACCAGTTGCGATTAAATCCATTTGGCATACATATCACCTAGTATAATATATGCATATTAATTAAATAGGTAAAAGAAAAAATGCTAACTTAAGCATTTTTTTCTTTTAGGTATTCTAAACAATCTTTGAACATTAAGTAATGACTTTTTTTAAATTCACCAGTTTTATTAAGATCTTCTATTTCATCAGTAGTAGCCCATTTGACATCACTGACTTCTTCAGTTTGTAAATGAACCTTAGAAATATCAACATTTTCTTTAATATAATATAGATCACAAAAGCATTTATCGTCATGAACTCTTTTAAATAAAGTTGGTTCATTAATCGTAATTCCCAGTTCTTCTTTGACTTCTGTTAGTATTCCTTCTAAACTAGTTTCTCCAGCTTTGGGGTGTCCACCGGTTGTTGCCCATTTGCCATCTTTATTAAGAGATCGCTTTTGAATTAAAAATTCACCTTTATCGTTTTGAATAAAAACAGCAACGATTAAAATATAAGTATCTTTAGGTATTTCTTCATTTTTTTCAATTGTTTTTCCAATTAAATGAAAATTAGCATCATATAAATCTCTTTTTTCCATAAAGTCCTCCTAAAACCATTATACCAAATAGAATATTGTTGTCAAAAATAGCTATTTATATTATAATTAACTAGAGATTTTTGCTTTATGGAGATGATTTTATGCAATGGAAGATTGGAAATGTACCAATTGCTAATCAAGTAGTTTTAGCCCCGATGGCGGGAATTAGTAATAGTAGCTTTAGGCGAATTATTAAAAGTTTTGGTTGTGGTCTTATATATGCAGAAATGGTAAGTGATAAAGCAATAAGTTATGGAAATCAAAAAACGATCGATATGCTTTATATGGAAGATTCAGAACGTCCTATTAGTCAACAAATATTTGGTTATGATGTTGATTCTTTCGTAACAGCAGCTAAGTTTATTTATGAAAATATGAAGCCTGATATAATTGATATAAATATGGGCTGTCCTGTTCCTAAAGTTGCTTTAAGAGCCCAAGCGGGAAGTGCTTTATTAAAAAATCCTGATCGAGTACGAGAAATCGTTAAAGCGGTAGTGGCAGCTGTTCCGATTCCAGTAACTGTGAAAATTCGTAGTGGTTGGGATATGAATAGTATTAATGCTCCTATAATAGCTAAAATATGTGAAGAAGCGGGAGCTAAAGCTATAGCCATTCATGGCCGCACTCGAAGTCAAGGTTATACTGGTAGTGTTGATTTAGATATTATCAAAGCTGTTAAAGAAAGTGTTAGTATTCCTGTAATTGGTAATGGCGATATTAGATCTTGTTATGATGCTAAAAAAATGCTTGATTATACTGGATGCGATGCTGTTATGATTGGTCGTGGAGTTCTAGGAAATCCTTGGTTAATTCGCGATTGTGTTAATTATTTAGAAGAATGTTTACCACCTGAAAGTGTTTCTATAAAAGAAAAAATTGAAATGATTAAAAAACACATGCATTTATTGATTGAACAAAAAGGGGAAAAACTGGCAATCTTAGAGATGCGTAGTCACTTTGCTTGGTATTTAAAAGGAATTGCCAATAGTAGCAAAATAAGAGTTAGTTTACAACAAGCTAAAACAGAAAAAGAAGTTTTAGAACTTTTAAAAGAATTGGAGGATTTAACATGTTAAGAAGATTGACTGCCAATATTTTTGATTTTTTACTAGTTTTAATAATTATTTTTTCAATAATTAGTATTATTCCTCAATCTAAAAATGCTGAGAATATTAGTAAAGAATTAAACACATATTTGGAAAAAGATCTTTTCTCTTTAAAAGGCGAGGAAAGAAATCAAGCTATTGATCTAGCATATTCACTTGATCGTGAAACAACATATTCATATGTTATTATAGCGTTAGTGATGATTGTTTATTTTATATTTATACCTAAATATTTAAAAGGTAAAACTTTAGGAAAATATTTCCGTAAAATAAAATTAGTTAATGAAGATATGAGTGAAGTAAACTATAATACCTTAACTTATAGAGCATTATTAAATACAGGATTATTCATAATTATTTTATTACCATTTTTTGTTTACATTTGTAATGCTTTTTGGTATTTTAATATTACATTAATTTTAATGGCTTTACAATTACTTTTTTGGTTAATATCTGCTATAATATTAATTATAAAAAAGAAATCGTTAGTTGATTATTTAACAAAAACAAAAATTATAGAGGTGAAAAGATGAGAGAATTAAGTGAACAAGAGATTGTTAGAAGAGAAAAAGTGTCAGAAATAAGGAAGGTTTGTAATCCTTATCCTGAAAGATTTGAAGTTACTCATAAACTTTGTGAAGCATCTAAATTAGCAGATGGAGTTTCTAATGTAAGAATTGCCGGTCGTATTGTTTTTATGCGTAAAATGGGAAAATTAAGTTTTTTAAAGCTTAGAGATTTAGAAGGCGAAATTCAAGTTTCTATCAAAATTGATTTAGTTGGCGAAGAAAAATATCAATTTTTTAAATCAATGGTAGATGTTGGTGATTTTATTGGGGTTGTTGGTGAAACATTTACAACACAAACTGGTGAAAAGACAGTTCGTGCTGATGATTTTACTTTCTTAGGTAAAGCTTTAAAACCATTACCAGAAAAATTCCATGGTTTAACAGATATAGAAGAAAAGTATCGCCAAAGATATGTTGATTTAATTTCTAATGAAGATTCAAGAAGAGTATTTTTAGGTAGAAGTAAATTATATTCATTTTTACATCGTTATTTAAGTGAAAATGGTTTCTTAGAAGTTGAAACACCAATCTTACAAAATGCGGTATGTGGAGCAGCTGCTAGACCTTTTTATACTCATCATAATACTTTAGATATTGATTTGAATTTAAGAATCGCACCCGAAACATATTTAAAACAATGTATAGCTGCTGGTTATGATCGTGTTTATGAACTTGCTAAGTGTTTTAGAAATGAAGGTATGGATAGTGAACATTTACAAGAGTTTACTCAAGTAGAATGGTATGCATCTTATTGGAATTTTGAAGATAATTTAAAATTTTATCAAAATTTTGTTAGAAATTTATTATTAGAATTAGTAGGAACAACAACTATTACATATCAAGGTAATACTTTAGATTTTGGTTGTGACTTTACTCGAATTAATTATGTTGAAAAATTAACAGAAATATTAGGATTTGATTTTTTAAGTATTGAAGATCCTAATGAATTAAAAGAAAAAGTAATAGCAACTGGTTTATTTACTAAAACTGATTTAGAAGAATATCATTCTTTAAGTCAAATAATTGATTTTGTTTATAAAAGAACAATTCGTGCTAATATAGTAAAACCAACAGTTATTTATAACTATCCAGCTGTTTTAATTCCTTTAGCCAGAAGAAATGATAAAGATCAAAGAATTATTGATGTTTTCCAAGTAGTAGCTGGTGGAACTGAACTTTGCAAAGCTTATTCTGAGTTAGTTGATCCTGTTATTCAAAGAAAAGCTTTTGAAGATCAATTAGTAGCTAAAGCTCAAGGTGATGATGAAACTATGGAAATTGATGAAGGTTTCATGGGAGCTATGGAACAAGGTATGCCACCAATATCAGGTTTAGGTTTTGGTATTGATCGTTTACTTATGTTGATATATGATGTTCCTTCAATAAGAGATGTTGTTTTATTCCCATTAATGCGTCCAACTAATGAAGTAGCTAAAACAATTAAAACTGAAGCTAAAGAAGTAGAAAAGATTGATTTTTCTAAAGTAGAAATCGAACCATTATTTAAAGATTATGTTGATTTTGAAACATTTAGTAAATCGGACTTCCGTGCTGTAAAGGTTATTGCTTGTGAAGCCGTACCAAAATCTAAAAAGTTATTACAATTTACTTTAAATGATGGAACTGGTGAAAATAGAATAATCTTAAGTGGTATTCATGAATATTATGAACCAGAAGAACTTGTTGGTAAAACATGTATTGCTATTACTAATTTACCACCAAGAACAATGATGGGAATTGATTCATGTGGAATGTTAATAAGTGCTGTTCATTCAGAAGAAGGAAAAGAAAAACTACATTTATTAATGGTTGATGATCATATCCCAGCTGGTGCTAAACTTTATTAAGACTTTATTAAAAGTCTTTTTTCTTTTACATAATTTCCCATTATTCATTGGTAATCTTGCCGTATTTATTTTCTATAATGAAATTGTTGAAAGGAAAGGTGATAAATGAACCATAAGTAAAAATACAAAGAATAAAAAAAATACTATCTATAAAAAATATACACTCCTAATAATAAAAACTAACTCAAAATAGAGGTGATGATATAAGAAGAAATATGTTATAATATAAATTGAGGTGTTGGTTATGTACAAAATATGTTTAGTTGAAGACGAGGTTAATTTAAACAATATTGTCAAAACTTACTTAGAAAATGCTGGTTATGAAGTTATTCCGTTTTACGATGGTAAAAGTGCTTTAGCTTATATTGGAAATGAAGTAAATTTATGGATTTTAGATATAATGTTAGGTGACGATGTGAGCGGATATGATATAATCAAAAAAATGCGTGAAAATAATGATCAAACTCCTGTTATTTTTACATCTGCCCGCGATCAAGAATTAGATAAAATAATTGGTTTAGAACTTGGCAGTGATGATTATGTTACAAAACCTTATTCTCCCAAGGAACTAGTATTAAGAGTAAATAATATAATTAAAAGAGTTTACACGAAAGTCACAACTAAAACTTATTATGAGACATATGAAATAGATACAGAAAGAAGAATTATATTAGAAAATAATCAGGAAATTCCTCTTACGACTTTAGAATATGATTTGGTATTATTCTTTATTAATAATAAAAATAAATCATTTGGTCGCGAAGAAATCCTTAAAAATGTTTGGGGAACTGATTATTTTGGAAATGATCGTGTAGTTGATGATTTAATAAGGCGTGTTCGTAAAAAACTTCCAAAACTTAACATTAATACGCTATATGGATTCGGGTACCGTTTATCATGAAACATACCAAACTAACTTTATATAAACAATTATTAGCAATCATTTTAATAATTGTTGTCATAATATTTATTATATTGGCGCTTATTCTCCCAAGCCGACTATTACCTATATATGAAGATAATATGTATCAAACTTTGAAACAGGCTTTAATTGTTTCAAGAAATGACATAAATAATGCTGATAAAACGGAAATTGCCTATTTATATGTTTACAATAGTGTAATTTATGTATCGTCAAACATAACTGACATAATTGATCTAGATACGAGGGATATTGTATCTTTGATCCAAGATGAATACGGAAAATTTAGATATAAAAATAAAACTTATTATTATAATACATATCGAGATGTAAATTATTACAAAGTTGCTTTGGCAAGTAACAACTATGTTTTAGCAATTAGAAAAGATGTTTTAAGTGTTCTAATTCCTGTTTTAGTAATTATAGTACTCCTAATCATAACTGTTATCTATCTCTGGAATAGAATTCTAATAAATAAAATTGAGCATCTTAAAGAAAAAATTGATAATTTAGATAATGAAAATTATAAAGATAATTATTTATTTGAAATAGATGATGAATTTATGGTTTTATCTAAAGCAATCGATAATATGAAATTAGCTTTACAAGAGCAAGAAGAATATAAAAATCAAATGTATCAAAACATCTCCCACGATTTTAAAACTCCTATTGCTGTTATAAAATCCTACGTTGAAGGAATTGAAGATCATGTTACTAACCCAGAAGATGGTATTCCAATTATAAAAGAAGAAGTAGGAAAACTTGAAAATAAAGTTAATTCACTTTTATATCTCAATAAATTAAATTATTTAAAAGACCAAAAAAGAACTAACGAAAAAGTTGATTTACAAGATGTAATCAAAGATGTTGTTAAAAAATTTCAATTGCAAAGACCAGAAATTAAATGGGAAATAACATTTAGTGATAAGTCAACCAAATTTAATGGTGATTATGAGTTATGGGAAACAATCCTTGATAATTTACTCAATAATTTCATGCGTTATGCAGTTTCTGAAATAAAAATAACAATCAAAAATCGCAAAATTTATTTATACAACGATGGTGAAAACATCGATGAAAATATCGTTAATAATATTTTTAATCCCTATACTAAAGGAATCAAAGGTCAATTTGGTCTTGGCCTTTCAATAGTTAAAAAATCTTTAGCACTTATTAATTATGAAGTAAGTGTTAGAAATGAAAAAAAGGGAATTACCTTTATCATAAAATGACAAGATTACACTCCACCTTGTCATTTTTTTCTTTAAAAATTGTGTAAAATAGTTTATAATTGTTATAGAATGGAGTTGGCTTTATGGCATTACATTTGATAGGACACAAGAAAGAAAGCTTAGATCATGCCTTAACTAAATATTTACGCCCTAAATTTGTATATATACCATTAATAAATGGTGGGGACACTAACATTACTCTTTTAGCACAAAAGGGTGAATATGTAAAAAAAGGAACTGTTATTGCTAGAAGAAAGAATCCTTTTAAAATTCCTATTGTTTCAAGTGTTAGTGGTGTAGTTGTAGGTTTTGAAGAACATTTATGCTATGACGGCTCTTTAGTAAAATGTGTTAAGATTGAAAATGACATGAAAGAAACAAACATTAATGAGGCAACAAACAAAAAAATGTTTGATTATACTAAAAAAGAATTTATAGAGCTAATAAAAGAAGCAGGCATAGTTGGTATGGGTGGAAGTGGTTTTCCTACTTATGCTAAATATGAAACTAAAAATAAATTAAAAACCTTAATTGTAAATGCTACAGAAAGTGAACCTTATGTAACGTGTGATCAAAAATTATTCGAGACGTATATTGATGAAATATTAGAAACTATTGATGCTATAGTTAGCATTAATGAAATGGAAAATGCTTTCATAGTAGTTAAAAAGAGTAATTCTGATTTAATAAGTAAATTAACAGAGCACTTGGGTACATTTTTAAAAATAAAACTTTACTTAATGGAAGATGATTTTTCTTCGGGTTGGGAACGCAAAATTGTTAATAATATAACTAATGAAGATTATGATAATTATCCTCTTGAATTGGGTATAGTTGTTAATAATGTATCAACAATATATGCTATTTATAAAGCATTAAAGTATAATGAATGTTTAACTGAAAGAACAATTACTTTTGCTGGTAATATGTTGAAAATTCCTCAAAATATCATTGTTAAAATAGGAACACCGGTTAAAGAAGTAATCGATGCTATTGAGGGGTATAAACGTAGTAAAGATATTAATTTTATAGCAGGTGGACCTCTTATGGGTACATCTTTACCAAGTGATGATTTGGTTGTTACACCTAACTTAAATTGTGTATTAGTTTTAAAGAAAAAAGATGATGGTAAAGTAACTTCATGTATTAATTGTGGTAAATGTGTTCAAGTTTGTCCTGCCAAATTATCACCAGTTTTAATTAAAAACAATTTATTAAAACTTAACAAGTTAAAACAATTAAAACCTTCTAAGTGTATTGAATGTGGAATGTGTTCATTTATATGTCCTGCCAATTTGAACTTACGTGAATGTGTAAAACTTGCTAAGAATAAAGAGGTGATAAAATGAAAGAAATTCATTTAAAAGAAGGCCCATTTATTAAAAGTAGTCTTAAAACTAAAAATATTTTTAGAAATATTTTTATAGCTTTGATTCCTTTAATAATTTATGCTATATATAAAAATGGTATTGTTGTATATCAAAATACCAAAAATATAAATGATTTATTTAAACCGATTGTTTTAATTATTACATCATCATTAGTATCTATAATAAGTGAATATATTAGTGGACGTAAAGAAAGTAAAAATATTTTAATCGACATTAAAGAAAAAAGTTCTTTTCTTATAGGTTTAATTGTTTCTTTAATGTTACCTGTAAATATTCCTGTTTATATTACTATTGTGGTTATATTTGTAGTTATTTTTATAAAAAATATTTTGAGTAAAAAAATTAATACACAACTTTTTAATCCTATTGCTTTAGCATTATTTATTATTTTTTTGATTTTAAACTTTACATCAGGAATTAATTTTTTAAATAATTATGAAAAAAATAATATTAAAAATGATCCTTTTAATTTAGTTTTAAAAGGATCAAGTGAAGAGTTAAGCAAAATAGGCGAATTAAGTGATTATTTTGTTGGAAATGTTCCTACAGCTTTAGGAGTAAGTTCAGCTTTAGTATTAGTAGGTTTTATCTATTTAATATGCAAAAAATCAGTAAAATGGCGTGTTACTATTAGTTATTTATTAACTTTATTTTTAATTATTACTTTTATTGGTTTTGTTAAAGGTGAAGATTTTAGTCTTTCTTTAATAAAATTATTAATTTATAACATAATTTATATAGGGGTATTCATCGTAAGTGAAACTTATAATAGTCCAACAACTCCTGTTTCTGAAGTTTTATATGGTATTATAGTCGGCTTTTTAAGTGTAATTTTTGAGCTATTATTAGCCTTACCATATGGAATATTTTTGAGTATTTTGCTTGCTAATTTATTTATACCAAGTTTAGATTTTTTAGGAGCGAGAATTAGTTTAAAAGACTATAATTAATATTGAAAACTACTAAGAAATATAATATAATACTATTGGAGGAGAAAGAATATGAATGAAATTTTAATGGAAGCAGAAATGAAAATGGAATCTTCTATTGAAAATATGGAAAAAAGATTTTCTAATGTAAGAGCAGGTCGTGCTAGTGCTTCAATTGTAAACGATGTAAAAGTTTCATATTATGGAGTTGACACACCACTTATGCAACTTGCAACAATATCTATTCCAGAAGCTCGTCAAATTTGTATTAAACCTTATGATCGTTCTTGTTTAAATGCAATTGAAAAGGGTATTTATGAAGCTAATATTGGGTTAACACCTAATAATAATGGTGAAATAATTATTTTAAATATCCCACCTTTAACAGAAGATACTAGAAAAGAATATGTAAAGCAAGTTAAAGGTATGGCTGAAGAAACAAAAATTGCTTTAAGAAACATTCGTCAAGATGCTAATAATGATATTAAAAAATTAGAAATAACTGAAGACGAAAAGAAAAGTGGCAATGAAGATGTTCAAGCTTTAATTGATAAATATAATAAAATAGTTGACGAAAAAGCTAAAAATAAAGAAACTGAGTTAATGCAAATCTAAGTTTACATGACTTAGTTTTTTTTTACAGTTTGGAGTTGAAAGAAAGTCTTAATTAGAGTATAATTAATATGAGAATAGGAATAATAGAATATGAAGGGAGTGAGGGAATGGCAAAGAAAAATGCAGATATGCGTTTTGAACGTGAGAAAAAAAGACGTCGCAGCATTCTTATTGCTCTTATTTTACTCCTTTTAGGTGCTATAATGATTATTATTGGCTCATATGCATTTTATACAACTACTATTACAGGAACAATTAATGGAACTATTGCTAATTGGAGCTTTAAAGCTAATAATGCAACGTCGACTTTTAATATTACTCTTAAGCCAACTCAATCAATAACCGCCAATAGCAAAATCGCTCCAGGTACATCTGGATCCTTTTCAGTCGTTTTGACAAATGATGCGACGCTTCTTGGTGTTGATTATACTTTAACTTTTAGTGATTTTACTAATATTCCAAGCAATTTAAAATTTTATAGTGATTCAACATTCGCAACTGTTGCTGATATAACTTCTTCAACTTATAGTTTAACAGGAACGCTTGCTGCAGATAGTTCTATCACTAAAACATGGTATTGGAAGTGGCCATATGGTGATGCTTCATCAATCACTAATGACAATTCCGCTGCCGAAAAAAACATTACTTTTAAAGTAAATGTTGTAGGAGTTCAAAAAAATGGTTCTTTGTCAAATAGTGTTGGTAGACAATAAATTTGATAAGTGAATTGTGATT
>ERZ824600.1173-NODE-1173-length-34170-cov-3.110684_pt1 | contig 34170 bp, 23 predicted proteins | sample MGYA00519933_ERZ824600 | MGnify/ENA primary metagenome ERZ824600 (study PRJEB31778, sample SAMEA3449178) | human gut metagenome | biome: human gut; feature: human-associated habitat; material: faeces | place: United Kingdom | collected 2010/2012 ... | reverse complement strand
GTGGCACGCTTCGCGGCACCCCGGTTTGAGGGTGGCACGCTTCGCGGCACCCCGGTTTGAGGGTGGCACGCTTCGCGGCACCCCGGTTTGAGGGTGGCACGCTTCGCGGCACCCCGGTTTGAGGGTGGCACGCTTCGCGGCACCCCGGTTTGAGGGTGGCACGCTTCGCGGCACCCCGGATTACCAGTCGCAGACCGCTCCGTCCGGGCGGTGCAGGCGCGGCGTATAGGGTTCGATTGACGGGTGGGCTTTGCAGACCTCCTCGTTTAATTCGATTCCCCAGCCGGGTTTGTCGTTCAAGGTGATATAGCCGTTTTCCACCTTCAGAGGTTCGGTGATGACCTCGTTGCGCCAGTCGTTCAGAAAAAGCCGTTCCTGGATCAGAAAGTTCGGAAGGATCGCGTCCAGATGCAGTGAAACGGTCGTGATGACCGGACTCATCGGTCCGTGCGGTGCGACAAACGCATTGAAGGCTTCCGCCAGCCGGGCCGCCTTCAGTGCGGTTCCGAATCCGCAGGAGTGCCCCAGATCCGGCTGGATGACACTGGCGCAGCCGCGCGTCAGAAGACGCTGAAACTCCGGAAGATATGAAAGCCGTTCCCCCGTCGCAATCGGAATGTTGACATGGGCCGCGACTTTGGCCAGTCCTTCCTCGTCTTCCGGCTGACACGGCTCCTCAAAGAACGTGAAGTCCAGCGGTTCGAACAGTTTCCCGATCCGGATCGCCAGATCGGCATCGTATCGTCCATGACCGTCGAACATCAGCAGCGCATCGGGTCCGATGGTCTCCCGGATCGTCTCCGCGGCCTTCCGGATTTTCCGGAGATTGACCGGATCGTTCAGCGGCCAGACCGGAAGGGCAAGACTGAATTTGAACGCATCATAGCCCGCCGCCATCGCAATCTGCGCTTTTTCCCGGATGACGACAGGATCCAGTGAGCCCCCGCTCCAGCCGTTTACATAGACCCGCATCTTATCCCGGCATGCTCCGCCGAGAAGTTTGTAGACCGGCTGATTCAGGGATTTGCCGAGAATATCCCACAGCGCAAGTTCCACGCCCGCTATGGCGGAGCCTTTGATCACTCCGCCTTTCCAGAAGAGCTGTTTGACCATCTTCTGAGTCAGATATTCGATCCGGCGCGGATCTTCGTTCAGAATCAGACATTCGATGTCTTTCAATGCGCCGAGCACGGAGTTGTCGTGACTTTCCAGTGTGGCCTCGCCGAGTCCGCAGATCCCTTCGTCGGTATGAACTTTCACATACAGGTAGTTCCGGCTGGAGAGAAGTCCCACTCCCGGCGTCGGCGCTCCGACCAGGATCGGTTCGATTCGCGTGATTTTCATCGTTCCCGCTCCTTTCAGCGTTTGACGCGTCCCGAGGCGTTCCCGTTCATCAGCGCGGTGACTTCCTCTTTGCTCGTGTAGTTGTAGTCGCCTTTGACCGAGTGCTTCAGGCAGCTCGCGGCGACGGCAAAGCGGATCGCCTTCTCCGGCGTGCTGAATTCCGTGCTGTTCAGCGCAAAGATCAGTCCGGCGCAGAAGGAATCGCCCCCTCCGAAGCGGTCCACGATGTTGTGGATTTCATACGGAGCGTATTCGCCGGAGCCGTTCAGCGGGGCGAAAAATTCCCGGTCTGAAGATTTGTCGTAGAGCATGCCGCCCCAGTTGTTGTGATCCGCCGAGTAGCTTTCGCGCAGGGTGATGGCGACCCAGGCGGCTTTCGGAAAACGCGCGGAGAGTTTGCGGGCAACTTCCCGATAGCCGGCAATGTTGATCTTGCCGCTCTCCACGGAGCTGCCTTCCGAGTGGATGCCGAAGACGTCGGAGGCGTCTTCCTCGTTGCCGATGATGATGTCGGCATACTGAACAATCTGTTCCATGCATTCCGATGCGAGTTCCTTCGGGGTGCATCCGCTTTTCCAGCGCCACAGTTTTTTACGGAAGTTCAGATCGCAGGAGATTTTGATTCCCCGCGCGGAGGCTTCCCGGACGACGGCAAGGGTTGCCTGGAACGCTTTTTCGCTGAGGGCCGGAGTGATGCCGGTCACATGGAGGTGTTTGCAGTTTTCCAGCATCGAAGCGAAGTCGTAATCCTCCGCTCCGCACTCGGAGATTACCGAGTTGGCGCGGTCGTAGATCACGTTCGATCCGCGCTGGGCGGCTCCGTGTTCCGCATAGTAGACTCCCATGCGTCCGTTTTCCCGGTAGAGAATGTGGTCGACATCCACCCCGAGTCCGCGCAGCTGCACCGCGAAGGCCTGGCTGATCGGATTCCGGGGAAGGGCGGTCAGATACCGTGACTTCTCGCCGAGAATGGCGAGCGAGGCGCAGACATTCGCTTCTCCTCCGCCGTATGTCGCTTCCAGAGTTCCCGGAAGGGCCTGGGCAAAGCGGGTCTTTCCCGCGGGTGCAAGGCGAAGCATGACTTCTCCGAATCCGGCAATGTACTGTTCCATGTTGGGTTGTCTCCTTCTGATTTGGAAATATTGATTCTTATATTATGGGAATATATTCTTATTATAAGAAAATATAAAAGCTCTTTTGGATTTATGCAAATGGGAAAGGGGAATTTTTCAGGAAAAACAGAGGGGAGGGGGAGTGAGGGTCAGTGGAACTTGAGGAGGGAGGCGGATTTCCGGAATGCGGAGAGGAGGAATTGGCGGATTGCGATGGTGCGGTCGTAGGCGGATGGATCGTTTCGGAGGATGGCGTTCCGGGCGGCGGGATGGAGAAGGCGGAGCATGCCCCAGCGGATCTTGTCGGGGAGGGAGGCGTCGCTCCACGGGCCGGGAGGAATCGGATCGTCGTTGCGGATTCCGCAGGTGCGGAAATCCTCGTTCATGCGCCGGAAGAACTCCTCCCGCAGTTCCGGGACGAGCTTTTCGTACATATAGGCAAAAAGACTCCGTTTGGAATGAAGGAGATGCGGACGGATGAAATCGAATCCGTTCCGGTCGATGAATTCGCGGACATCTTCGAAGGCGCGGAACACGCAGAAGCAGTTTCGATTCGCATGAGAGGTTGTCTGCCCGATGCGGTTCTGGCGATAGAAATAGAGAACCGGGTCGGTGATGACGATCCGCTCCGCAGCCAGGAGCGTTTCAAAGAAAAAAGGAAGATCGGCAGCCATCTTCAATTCCGGATCGAAGGAAATGTCATACCGTTTCACCATGGAGTGAAGAAAGAGCTTGTTGCAGTTCGTGTTGTCCAGAAAGAAGAGCTGCGGACACTCTTTCAGAGAAACCCCGTTTCCGGTCCGTCTGCATGCCCAGCGGGATTGCCGCAGAATCTGCCGGTCCGGATACACGCAGGCGTAGCCGCATTGGACCAGATCGGCTCCGGTCTTTTCCGCTGTGGAAAGGAGGTGGTCCAGAAAATTCGGAGCGACCCAGTCGTCGGAATCGACAAAGGCCAGATAGCGTCCGGTCGCATTTTGCAGGCCGGTGTTCAGCGCGGTCGGATTGCCGCTCTGTTTCTGGGAGAAAACGCGCATCTGCGGAAAACGGGCGGCATAGTCGCGCAGGAGTTCGCCGGAGCCGTCGGTGGAGCCGTCGTCGACGGCGATCAGTTCGAAATCCTGCATGGTCTGCGCCATCAGCGAATCCAGGGCGCGGGGCAGGTACGGTCTGGTATTGTAGACCGGAAAGAGAACTGAAATCGACGGCATTTTCCTCATCTCCCGAGTTGCTGATCCGTCCCGGAGGGATTCTCCTTCCGTTTCCCGGACGGAAACAGAGTCTTGTACTATATCTTTCCGGAAGAGGAGGTGCAAATGAAAAATTCCGATATTTCGGGAAAAAAAGTTGAAATCTCGGCTTTCCGGGATAGATTAGGGAAATCTTTGAATTTGAAAAACCGAAATAAAAGAGAGTTTCAGAATATGGAAAAACGGGAAACCTGGGGTAGTTCTTTCGGCTTTATCATGGCAACCATCGGTTCCGCGATCGGTCTGGGCAATGTGTGGAAATTTCCTTATATTACGGGAATGAACGGGGGCGGAGCGTTTGTCATTGTGTATCTGGCCTGCATCCTGCTGCTGGGGGTGCCGGTGATGATCTGTGAAATGACGATCGGACGGAAAACCCGCCTGAATGCGTATGGAGCGTACAAACGCCTGCAGCTGCGGCGTTCGATTATCAGCGATGTGATTGCCGGAGGACTGCTTCTCGGCGGAATCTGTCTGCTCTGCACAAAGAGCTACGGGTTCGGTGCGGTTTCCCTGATCGCCGGACTGCTGGTTTTGAAATTCCAGTTCGCGGCGTTCGGACTGCTGGCGATTTTCGGTGCGCTGGTGATTCTCTCCTACTACGCGGTGGTCGGCGGATGGATCGTCGACTACACGTTCCGCTCCTTCTGCGGGGAGCTCAACTACAATACTGTGGACGAGGCCGGCGCCGCGTTCGGTCTGTTTACGGAGACTCCATGGCGGGTGATCATCTGTTTTCTTGTGTTCATGGTGCTGTGCGGGGCGATGCTGATCGGCGGAGTCCGCAAGGGAATTGAAAAATGGTCGAAAATCCTGATGCCGCTGCTGTTTGTTCTTCTGCTGGCGGTGATTGCCCGGAGCGTGACGCTTCCCGGATCCTGGAAAGGGGTGGAATTCTTCCTGCATCCGGATTTCTCGAAGCTGACCGCTTCCGGCGTGCTGGAAGCGCTGGGGCACTGCTTCTACTCTCTGAGTCTCGGAATGGGAATCACCGTGACATACGGTAGTTACATGAAGAAGGAGCAGAATATTTTTTCCGCATCGATCTGGGTGATGGTTCTGGATACGCTGGCGGCGATTCTCGCCGGTCTTGCGATCTTTCCCGCAGTGTTTGCAATGGGATTCGATCCGGGAGCGGGGCCGAGTCTGATCTTCAACATTCTCCCGGCCACGTTCAACCGTTTCCCCGGCGGAAGCGGATGGATCTGGGCGGGATTGTTCTTCCTGATGCTCTCGATCGGAGCGATTACAAGCGGGGTGGCGCTGCTGCAGAATGGCGTTTCCTTCTTTATGGATGAGCTGAAATGGGGACGATACAAATCCATTGCGGTCTGTTTCGGCGGCGTGACGGTGTTCGGACTGCTTTCCGCGGTGAGCATCTCTCACTGGAAGCATATTCCGATGGTCCGGGAGGCCGTGGCGGTGATCTTCGGGGAGAAGAATGTGCCGAACAGCTTTTTCGACATGCTGGATTATCTGACGTCCAACTGGATGCTGCCGATCGGAGGGGTGGCGATCTGCCTGTTCATCGGATGGGTGTGGGGGTCGCGCAAGGCGGCAAGAGAGCTGCGGATCGGTGCGGAGAAGGCGTGTCCGGATGTGAATCTGATTACGCTCTTGTCCGGGTTCCGCGGGGAGCCGCTTTACCGGACGTCGCGCAACCACGGGCTGACGCTGCTATCGCTCTGGTCGATCATTATCCGCTTCTTTGCTCCGGTGGTGATTTTCATTATTTTCCTGCGGGCGGTCGGAGTGGACGTCGGGTTCTGAGCCGGCGGACAGGGGCGGATCGTTTTTCCGAGAGTCCCTGAAACGGAAAAAAATACCCCTCCGAGATCCGCAAAAAGATCCGGAGGGATGTTTTTTTTTGTCTTCCGGCTTCGCCGTCGGGAATCGCGGCGGAGGTCCTGCGATCAGAACTGGTACAGGGCGCAGGAGAACTCCTCCGGGAGATGAACTTTGAGTTTTCCCTGTTCGATGCGGGCGGTACCGCCGCCGAAGATTTTCCTGGCCTCTTTGCCGAACGGGATGGAAAATTCGTAATCGGGCTGATCCGCTCCGTTCCGATAGACCGCGATGAATCCCTCCCGGCCGTCCGGGGCGACGGAGACGATGGCGCTCCAGGTCCCTTTTCCCGGCATCTCCCCTTCCGCAGTGGTCAGACCGGCGGCAAATTTTTTCCGGTACGGCGCGATCTTCTGATAGAAGGCTTTCATTTCCGCCTGACGTTCGGGCGGGGTATTGTCGATGACGCCCCAGTAGAGCGGGGAGGCGAAAATGGTTGTCCCGAGGATGTATTCCAGCGGATAGTCCATCGCCTGCGGCATCATCTCGATCTCGCAGTGGCTGACCGGCGCATACTGGAGCGTGTACCAGAGGTTCCCGAGCGCCATGTAGGGGTGATAGTAGCGGTGATCGGGAATGTTGCGGCCGCGGTTTTCAAGAAACAGACGGCCGTAATCCAGCGCAAAGTCGAAATTCGGCCGGCTGTTTCGTGTCACATCCATGGAGATGACCAGTTCGGGGATCTCATGTTTGAGCGCTTCGAGCAGTGCGCGGTAGGCTTCGTAATGGAGCTGCGCATCGCCCAGAAGCGTGTCATAGGCGGCCAGACGGTAGAGGTCGAATTTGAAGTGCCGGATTCCGTAATCCTGATACAGCCCGACGAGTTTATTTTTGATGTGGTTGAAATATCCGGGATTCATCAGATCGGCGGAATAATAGGTTCGTTCGGCGCCGGCGATCTGCTCCGCCGGATGATAGTCCTTGTTCCGGGCGAGCCAGTTCCAGGGATTTTCTTCCAGCATGGTGTCGTGGCATTCCGCGCCGTCCCACTCCATGACCCGGGGATCGCGGGAATCCATCCCGAGCGGATTGCACCAGAGACCGAGTTCGATTCCCAGTTCGGAGGCCCGTCTGGCAAGTTTGGTGAATTTGTTCGGGAATTTGGTTTCGTCGATCTCTCCCATGAAGGTGGAGAACCAGCCGTCATCGATGAACACCACGTTGATGCCCGATCTGGCCGCCGCCTCGATTTCCCGGGCGATGGCTTCCTCGTTCACGCCGAGCGTGAGGTCCGGCCATGAGTTGGAGAGAACCTCGGTCGCGGTGGTTTGCGGATAGTCGGCATAGCGTTCCTGCCAGTAGCGCTGGAGTCCGAAATCGCGCGTCAGACCGATGACGACTCCGTTGGCCCGGCGGTTTTCCCCTCTGCGGAGATTGTCGAATCCGAGACCGAGCATCTCCACGCTTCCGGCTTCCGGATCGCAGAGAAAATCGTATTCACAGGGGATCGGCTGACAGTCGGGCATCGGTCCTTCTTTGTAGAGAAACACGCCGTTGCCCGTGAAGTAGGCTCCCACATTCTTGCCCGCCCGCGCCGGTCCCTTCCGGAGACGATGATTGGACTGGTCGCTGCAGGAATAGAAATTGATGATCTCCGCCTGCTCGAACGCCGCGGGAAAATGAAGCTTGACCAGCGTCGAATAGTACATCGCCGCACAATCGGACTGCGTTGTGAACGTGTCGTACCAGCGGAGAGCCGGTGCATTCGGATAGAAGTACAGATGACGGGTCAGCGTCACAGGTCCGGTTTTCCAGACAATCTCATACCCGTCCGGAGTCTTTCCGGCGTCAATCAGCTGAAAATCGGAGAGAAACTCCCGGTCGGCCGTCAAACGGACCACTCCGCTTGTCAGCATGTTCCGTCCGCTTCTGCAATCCGTAAAGGACTCTATGTGGAAAAACGGGGTCAGGGATATCCGGATTTCAACAAATTTGTTTTTCAGTTCGATCATCGCTTCGGCACTTCCTGCTGTTTTCTGTTTTTTGAAAGGAAAATCTGTCCGGAAATGTACCACATCTTTTCCTCTTTGCAAGGGAAGGGGAATCTCTGCTCATGGAAAAGTTCCCCGCGCTCCGGGACGGGGGACAAGGGGAAAAAAAGAACTCCGCGCTCTGGACGGAGTGCGGAGTTCCCTCTATAAGATCCGAATTGAACGATCGGACTCTTATTTGTCGTATGCGTGTCCGGCGGAACCGAGCACGTAGATGACTTTGTGCTTGTAGAGCTCTTTGAGAGCATCGCGGGCCGGGCCGAGATACTTTCTCGGATCGAACTCTTCCGGCTTCTCGTTGAAGACTTTCCGGATCGCGGCGGTCATTGCGAGACGGCCGTCGGAGTCGATGTTGATCTTGCAGACCGCGCTCTTTGCGGCTTCGCGGAGCTGCTCTTCGCTGATGCCGATCGCGTTTTTGAGTTTTCCGCCGTTTTCGTTGATGATCTTGACCAGATCCTGCGGGACGCTGGAGGATCCATGCAGAACGATCGGGAATCCGGGGATCTTCTCCTCGATCTCTTTGAGGATGTCGAGACGGATTTTCGGATCGGTTCCGGGTTTGAACTTGTACGCGCCGTGGGAGGTTCCGATCGCGATGGCGAGGGAGTCCACACCGGTTCCGGCGAGGAACGCCTGAACTTCGGACGGCTGGGTGAACACATGCTCGTCGGACTTCACATCATCTTCAACGCCGGCGAGCTTTCCGAGTTCGCCTTCGACGGTCACATCATACTGGTGAGCGTACTCCACAACCTTCCGGGTCAGAGCGATGTTCTCTTCGAACGGGAAATGGGATCCGTCGATCATCACGGAGGAGAATCCATATTCGATGCAGCTCTTGCAGGTTTCGAAGGAATCGCCGTGGTCAAGATGCAGGCAGATCGGAATCGGTCTTCCGCCGCTGATCTCTCTGGAGTATTCGACCGCGCCCTGTGCCATGTAGCGCAGAAGGGTCTGGTTCGCATACTGGCGGGCTCCCTTGGAGACCTGAAGGATCACCGGAGACTCCGTTTCAGTACAGGCCTGAATGATCGCCTGAAGCTGTTCCATGTTGTTGAAGTTGAACGCCGGGATCGCATAGCCGCCCTTCATGGCTTTCGCGAACATTTCCCGGGTGTTGACAAGACCGAGATCCTTGTAGTTGACCATTTTGTGAATCCTTTCGTTTTTCGAGTTGATCACGAACTATTGGAAATATGTCACAATTTCCGGAAAAATCAAGCGCCCGTCCGTTTTTTCAGCCGGAAAACCGGCGTCCGTCCGCGGATGGCCGACGGAGGCCGGAAGCGGCGGGAACGCGGACTTATTTGCCGAGAACCCGCATTGTGGAGAGCGCAATCATCAGCTCTTCATTGGTCGGCATGACGATGGCCTTCCACGCGCTGTCTTCCGTGGAGATGATGCCTTTTTTGCCGAAGCAGGCGTTGTTTTTCTCCTTGTCGAGATGGATGTTGAGAGCGCCGATGCCCTCCATCACCCGTTCGCGGATCGGCACGGAATACTCGCCGATTCCGCCGGTGAAGACTATCGCCTCCGCTCCGCCGAGAAGCACATAGTACGCTCCGATGTACTTCACCACGCGGCGGACAAACATCCGGATGGCGAGTTCCGCCTGCGCGTTGCCTTCCGCCGCGGCGTTGATCATGTCGCGCATGTCGCCGCTGTTGATGCCGCCGATTCCGAGAAGACCGGATTTCTTGTTGAGGATCTTGTCCACCTCCTCGCGGGAGTGTCCGAGTTCGATCAGGCGGAGAACCGCGGCCGGATCCAGGTCGCCGGAACGGGTTCCCATCATCAGTCCTTCCAGCGGAGTGAGTCCCATGGTCGTGTCGATGACCTTGCCGTTCTTGACCGCCGCCATCGAGCAACCGTTGCCGAGGTGGCAGGTGATGATGGTCGTCTCTTCCAGCTTCTTCCCGAGGAAATCCGCGGTGGAGAGCGTCACATAGTGGTGGCTGGTTCCATGAAAACCGTATTTGCGGATGCCGAACTTCTTGTAGTAGTCATACGGAATGGCATAGAGATAGGCCTCCGGCGGCATGGTCTGATGAAACTGCGTGTCGAACACGCCGACATTCGGAACGCCGGGAAAATCCTTTTCGCACGCTTCGATCCCGGTCAGATTCGCTGGATTGTGGAGCGGTCCGAGGGGGAAGCATTCGCGGATGATGTCCTTCACTTCCGGCGTGATCAGAACCGGCTGCGTGACCTTTTCCCCTCCATGGAGAACACGGTGCCCGATCGCGGAGACCTCCGAAAGATTTTTCAGAACGCCGACCTGCGGATCCAGCAGTTTTTTGCGGATCTCGGAAAGAGCCTCTCCATGGTTGGAAATATGGATGACTTCTTCGCTTTTGAATCCGTCCGGCCGCTTGTAAATCAGGTTCGGGGAATCGCTGCCGATTCGTTCCACCTGGCCGCTGGCCAGAACGGAATTTTCGCCGCCCGCCATGTTGAAGAGTGTAAATTTGAGAGAAGAACTTCCTGCGTTCACCACCAGAATTTTCATGTCGACGTTTCCTTCGCGCATTTGAACCTTTAAAAAAATGAAATATTCAATACTATACCATGAAAGAGCGGTGCAGACAAGTTTCTTTCAGAAAATTTATCTTTTTTTTCAAGGCTCCGGATGCTTTTTTCTTTTTCGGGTGTATAGTACAGGATCAAAACTGTATAAAAACGGATGGAAGGATTTTCAGGAAATGAATTTGATTGTCGGCCCGAACCACCTCTCCGGAGAAATCGCTGTCCCCGGTTCCAAATCCCATACAATTCGAGCGGTCGCCATGGGAATGATGGCGGACGGGGTCACCCGGATTCATGCGCCGCTTCTTTCCGAGGATTCCATGGCGGCGGTCCGGGCGGCAACGCTGTTCGGCGCTGCGGTCGACCGCGGGGACGACTCCTGCTGGAGTGTGACAGGGACCGGAGGAAAACTGCTCAATCCGGGAAAAACGGTCGATATGGCGAATTCCGGGACGTCGATCAAAATTTTTGCAGGACTTGCGTCGCTTCTCTCCTTCCCGGTTTCCTTCGACGGGGACGCTTCGCTTCGATCCCGTCCGATGGGGCATCTGCTTTCGGCCCTGAAATATCTGAACGTCAAGACCTCTTCGCAGAATGGAAAATGTCCGTTCACGGTCGAGGGGCCGATGACGGGCGGGGAGACGGTGGTCAACGGGGAGTCGTCGCAATATGTCACCGCGCTTCTGCTTTCCGCCCCGTTCGCGAAACAGGACACCCGGATCCGGGTGGAAAATCTGAACGAACAGCCCTACATTGAAATCACGCTCGGCTGGCTGGACCGGCTCGGACTCCGCTACACCGCGGAAAAGGATCTTTCCCGATTCGAGATTCCCGGCGGACAGTCGATCCATGCGTTTGATGTGACCATTCCGGCGGATTTTTCGACGGCGACTTTTCCGCTGGTTGCCGCCGCCGTGACCGGATCCGAACTGACGATCCGCAATCTGGACTTCAACGATGTCCAGGGCGACAAGGCGGTCTTCGGCCTTCTGGAACGGATGGGCGTTGAAGTGATCCGGGACGGAAATGCGACCCGGATCCGTCCTCACGGACCGCTTCACGCTGCGGATCTGGATCTGAATGCGACGCCCGATGCGCTTCCCGCCATAGCGGTTGCGGCGGCGTTTGCGGAGGGAACCAGCCGGATCCACAACGTTGCCCAGGCCCGGATCAAGGAGACGGACCGCATCGCCTGCATGACCCGGGAACTGCGGAAAATGGGCGCAAGGGTTGAAGAGTTCCCCGACGGAATGTCCATCACAGGAGGCGGACTCCATGGCGCGGCGGTCAACAGCTACAAGGACCACCGCATTGCGATGGCGCTTGCGGTCGCCGGACTTGCCGCCGCAGGGGAGACCCTGATCCGGGATGCCGAATGCGTCAGCGTCACCTATCCGAAATTCATCGAAGACTTCAATGCCCTTGGCGCACGGTTCCGGGTCTTCTGAGAAAATGAGAGGCAGACAATGAACATAAAAAAAGAATTCTACGCCGATGGACTGACACAACTTCATTTTGCCGGCGGCATGGTCCGCTTTGACTTTGCGACGTTCCAACCGGATACCAGCGGGAAAGGGGGAGCCCCCCTCCCGCAGAAAAACCTGCGCCTGGTGATGAACCTCCACGGCTTCCTGACCATGTTCGACACGATGAAGAAACTTTCCGACAAGATGCTGGAAGCGGGCCTGCTCCGCAAAAACTTCACCGGAAAACTGGACGACTAAACAATACGGAAAAATGCGCCGGCATTTTTCTCGGGTCAAGGACAATGTGTCCTTGTCGCGGTCCAGCGGCGAAACGCTGGTCGTGCGGAGCACGAAATCTCTCCCCCCGCTTCCATCCCATTCTATTTCTTTCTCCCTTCTACCATGTATCTCTGCCCGCAATACCCTCTTTTTCATAAATTTTTGAACTTTCCCCGAAAAAGCCTCTTGACAGAAAAGCCCGCCTGTGGTATAATTATGGAAAGCATTGGTAACAGGTGGTAAATATGGTGAAAACAATCCGTTTGGAAAATCCGAATACCGAAGTGATGAAGATCCGCCAGTACGTGGTGGATCTGATCTACCGCGGCGGGAGCGAACCGCAGAAAGTCCCTTCTGCGCGGAAACTGGCGGAGATGTTCGGCGTATCCCATCCGACGGCGCTGAAGGCGCTTCAGAAACTCGCGGAGGGAGGGTATCTCCTGGCGTGCGGGACAAACGGATATCTGACGGTCCCGAGCAGCTTGACCAGCTGGGGAGCGGTGAAGGTGATCGGAATTCTGAGCGGCGACGGATGCAATGTTCTGTTTTCCCGTCAGTATGTTGCGGAATCCTCGCCGGTCTTGGAGGCGATTCTGGGACGTTCGGGGAGTCTTTCCGCGCAGTACATCTATCTTCAGGGGACGCCGGAGAATGCGGTGACGATCATCCGGAACTACAATCTGGACGGTCTGATCTGGTTTTCTCCGGATCCGAAATACGGGGAGACGATCCGGATTCTCCGGGAATCTGGACTTCCGATTGTGGAGGTCGGGTTTGTGACAGGGAACGCGAGCTGCGCCCGCTGGAACTTTGTCGAAGACCACTACCGGATCATGAATCAGATTCTGAAGGAGGGACGCCGCCATCCGCTGATTCTGAGCACGAACTGTCCTCAGGATCTTTACTCGGCGATTCTGGCTGGATTCCGGCGGTCCTGCGAGGAGAACAATTTTCCGTTGGAGCAGTCTATTTTTGTGAATGACGATCCGGATTCGGTGATGCGGCAGGTGAGCCAGCTCCTGAATTACGGACTCTCGTTCGATGCGGTGCTGATGACGGGAAACTGCTGCTGGTACTGGGACTTCCTGAAAGATCACTTCGATGTGAAAAACAAATGCCGGGTTTTCGGTGGAGAGCTGGTTCTGTTTTCGGACATGAAGTTTACGGGATGCGCGGTCCGGCGGAAGATGAAGGAGGCGGCAGTGATTCTGGCGGAGAACTTTTTCCGTCAGATGGAGTCTCCGTCCGACGCGCCGGTCAGTGTGACGGATATTGAAACGGAGTTTGTGCTTTACGAGGACGGTTGTCCTGTTCAAAATCAGACAATACCAGGAAAGGAAAAAGAACAATGAGAGCGTTGCTTGGGAAGAAGCGTGAAGTTGTCCGCTTGAAGAACTTTACTTTGATTGAACTTCTTGTGGTGATTGCGATCATAGCAATCCTTGCGGGGATGCTTCTTCCCGCGCTGAATAAAGCGCGGGAGAAGGCGCAAGCGTCACAGTGTCTGTCAAATCTGAAGCAGATGGGGCTTGGGATGGCGACCTATCTTACGGATAATGATGACTATCTTCCTCCGATGTTCGGCAGCCGGGATGGGGCGGGGGAACCTTACTGGCATCATCTCCTCCTTGGTCTGAAGCTGAGATCCGAGACGGTGGAGGGGACAGGATATATCACAAAAGCGGTTCTCCACTGTCCATCCATGCCGCCGGTGACAGATGTGCTTTATTTCCCTCAGTACGGCATCAATGAATCGTTGATTTCCTACAGCAAGGAATTAAAGAAAAATCCAACTCTTTACGAGACCGGGAAAAGTTCGAAGATTCCGAATCCGTCTACGAAGTTTCTGTTTGTGGATACGTGGAATCTGACCAGTACGTCGATCGAAGGGATTGAATATGATCGGGGGTTCTGGCGTTTCGGCTACAATGTCGGGAATAACTACGGGATTCCGGCGCCCCGTCATACCCGCCAGGTCGGAACCACCTATCTGGACGGGCATGTCGGATGGGTCATGCCGAGAAATCAGGTCAACCCGCTGGATGCCTATCCCTACAAGTGGACGGACAGAGCGTCCATGGAGCATATTTGCGCAGGCGGGTATCCCTGGTAATGCTTGGATCTGAATGGAGAAAATAAATCTGTAAGGAGTTAGACAGAATGGTTTCAAAAAAACTGACAGGACTGTTTCTGCTGTTTTCCGCAGGAAGCGCTATGCTGACCGCTGCGGTTGTCGAGGAGCGGTTCCAGAACACGCGGGATTTCTCTCCCGCTCTGGAGCGATGGATGTACCGCGGGGTTGCCGGCGAAGTGATCGGCGGGGCCTATCTTTTTACCGGTGTGAATCAGAGGAGTTCGGAATACTGGGATGTCAACCCGGAGGATGCGCAGATGCTTCTCCGCTATTTCCCCGCCGGGAACGCGGTGGCGATAAGCGGACGCTTCACTGCGATGCCGCATCCGTACAAGGTGTTTGAACCGGGAAAAGGGGTGGATCAGAAAGCGGGACTGCTGATTCAGAGTCGCGCATTTGAACGGAAAAAGGCGCTGCCGGCAGATCAGCCGTATCTGAGCGTATATTTGAAGAGGAGCCGGGACGGAAAACGGAGCTTTGAGCTCGATTATGTCGGAAAACCCGCGATTCCGCTTCAGTCGTCCGTGGAGAAAAACGGATCCTGGAACGATGGGGAAGAGTATGTTCTGGAACTGGTCCTGAAGGGGGATGCTGCCGTTGGGACGGTCCGGACGGGGAAGGGAGAGCTGATCTGGAAAAAAACTCTGCGCAGTCCGGAATTCAAAAATGTCTTCCGCACGGCGTATCCCGGGTTCCGCAACTATCGCATGACCGGAAAACTTGCGTATTTCAAGGCGGATAATCTGAATTCCGCTCCGGATAAGAGTTCCAAAGAGCTTCAGACTCTGGCATTTCCGGAGGTGTGGAAAACGTCCGACGGACGCACGGTCCGCTTCCGTCCGGGAGAGAAGGTCGACTTCGCCCGTCTCTTTGCAGGGCGTCCCGGAGAAAAGGTCGTGACGCTGCGCGCATCCGGTTCGGTTCCCCGGGAGGGACTCTATCTGCTGAAAGGCGATGCGGACTGGTTCTGGAAGCTGACCTGCAACGGAAAAGTCGCCGCCGATTTCATGAAGATCGGTGGTCGGAAGGGCGGACGTCTCGTTACACTGGAGTTGCAAAAGGGTGCCTATACGCTGGAGCTGACCGTCAAGGCCGGATCGGTCGGATGGAACTTCGCGTTCCTGAAACCGACAGAAGAGGAGATCCGGCAGCAGATCCTGCTCCGACACACCTATGGATCGGATGTGCTGGTCTGGAATCTGGACCGCCTTCTGGACGATCTGCGCAATCTGCGGCGGTATGCGATCGCCTTCCCGGATCTGGAACGGGAGATTACCTCCCTTCGCTCGACTCTTCCCGCCGACCTCGGCGCAGCGGAGATCCGTAAATATGACTCTTTCCTCGACCGCGCCTATGGACGGGTGTACGACGCATACCGCTACATCGAACTCCTGAATTCCATCGGAGAACTTCGGGCCATCCTTCCCGCCGGAACGGACTTTTCCGGTCTGGAGCAGTGCGCCGCCGAGCTGAAGCGGAGGGTTCTTGCGGGAAAAGGGGTGGAGGAACTTGCCCGGAAGGCGGAAAATCTTCTTGCTTCCGCCCGGAAATCCATGAACGGCTTTGCGGAGGGAGTCTCCAAAGGCGGTTCGTTCGGCCGGTTCGGATGGGTGACCAGCTCCACGCTGAGCGATTACACCAGCGGAGACGGACTGCTGGCCAATCAGGTTCTTTCCGACGGCGCGATCGCACGGCAGTATGTCTTTTCGCCGGCCAACCCGAAGCTCTACTGGCAGATCCGCTTCCGCTTTGAAGGAGAACGGGATGCGGCGGTGGAAAAACGTCTGAAGGCGCTTCCCGTGACCGGTCCGAATCTCTCCGTCCAGTTCGGCTATGATCCGACGCAGTTCTATTCCGGCTCCACTCCTTCCGCCGTGAAAGTGAACGCGATCAGCTGGACGCGGAAGCAGTTCACCTATGCGGATGCGTTCACCGCCGACATGAATCTTCTCTCGCCCGCGCTGCTTCTGGAGAGCGCGCACCGGGAGTTCCTTCTGTACGATTCTCCGACCGGATCGTTCACGAACATCGGCTATCTTGCCGCGGACGGATCGGTCTTTTCGGGACCGGTACAGGACGGCGTTCTCTATGACCGCGCCCGGGACGGGGCGCTCGGTTCGAACTGGATCATGCTCTGGGACGGAAAGAATTCCGAACAGGATCTGACCGGCCATCGCGGCTCGATCCCTCTTCAGGTGATCTTCCAGCACCATCCCCGGACGATCGTCCGGAACGACAACGAGATCCGGATCACGTTTGACCGCGGCGGCGCTCTCTGGCTCAACACGCTCTGCGGCGCGGAACTTCAGGCCACCGGGAACTGGCGGGGCAATCTGCCGTTCACTCTGGCGAAACGTGCCGACTTTGCCGCGCAGTCCGCTCTGGCCCAGCCGGTGGATTTCCGGGAGTTCTACCGGTATGACGCAAAGAAGAACACGGTGGAAATCCGAAATATCTGCCGCTTCCGCGAATTCGGGGAGAATGACTGGAAACGGACTCCCAGGAAAATGCTTTTCCTTCCGCCGGTTCTTTCGCTGATGGCCGACCGCGGCTTTGACGCGGTCCTCCCGAAGAATCTGCGGAACTTGAACTATCCGACGATTTACGGACCGCTCTACGGTGTGGAAGGCTCCGAGATCACCTATACGCTTCCGGTTCCGGATGTCCCGCAGTCCAGCATTGCGCGGAACACCGAGGGGAATGCCGCGGACGTGGCATGTCTGCGTCAGCACGCGATGGATAATGTGGAGGGAGCGAAGTTCCGGTTGTTTGACGAGCGCATGTGCCGCGCGTGGCAGACCGTGAATCTGCCGGGCTGTGAAGTCAGCAAGGTCTGGCACTACTATCCGGCGGAGTATCAGGCGTATCTGAAAGGGCTGTTCCGGTATCTGATGGAGATTTCGTCCGGGTATCGCGCCAACCGCTTCTGGCGGTCGCTGGTGGAGCCGTATTCCGGGAAGAAGTATTTCTACTCCTTCTCCATCGGGGCGGAGTATCCGGGCGACGTGGGGGTGTTCGGCGACCGCGGATACGGTGTCGGCCTCCATCTGCTGCAGCTGGATCTCTGGAGCTCGCTGACCGGCGACAACGAGCGTCTGAAATCCGTCTGGCGGGACAACGCCCCACTGGCCACTCCCGATGCGGTCCGCGACGGCCGTTTCCTGACCGTCGACAAAATGTTCGGCTATGTGAAGAACGTTCATGACTGGGCGTGGATGGACGACGGCAGCAACGACTCCGGCGACAACGGTCCCGTGGTCGACTGCTCCCAGGCTCCGTTCGCCGGTCACAGCGCCTATCTCCGTCTGGCCAGACGGGTCGGGAACGCGCAGGAGATTGCAAAGGGCGCCTACCATCTGGCCAAAAGCCAGCTTCCGCTGATTGCGCGTCCGGCGTTTCTGGACTATGGACGGGAGATCGGCGTGGTCGGCGTGGATCATGTGAATGTCGGCTTCCGGGAGTTTATCACGCCGAACTCGTTCAGCAATCAGAACATGCTCGTGACCAATGAGCGCAACGCCTATGTGGCCTCCTACGCCTCGCTGATCGCCTACGCGGGACGCGATGACGGACTGGACATCTTCTTCCCGTATGCGAAGTATATCTGGAACGATCTCCGCCGCTTCCGGGATCTTGCCGCCCGCTACTTCCCGAACGGCAACACCGATTCGTATCAGTTCTCCGCCCCGCTGGAGTCGACCCTCCTGTTCCGGATTCTGGACGGCGAGAGCCTCTCCAAACTGCGCCGGATCAGCGACAATATGCGATCGAAAACGATCTTCTACATCCGCAATTCGTTTGATAAAAACGCTCTTCCGCTTCTGCTGACCGGCGGCTGTCCTCTGCTGCTGACGGAGTGGACTCCTCTGCCGCTTCCGGATTTCGCCTTCGTGCCTTCGGAGAAGAAAGCTGTGCTGACGTTCGAATCGGTTCCGGCGGACTATCGTCTGGGTGCGCTCTCCTCCCGGAAACCGGTTTCGGTGAAGGCGAACGGCGCGGACTGTGTCTGGTCCTACGACTCGAAGAGCCATCAGCTCCGGATCTCTGTTCCTCAGGGAAAGAGGATCCGTCTGGAAATTCTCTTCGACCGGATTGATCCGGACCGCTTCACCCCGTATCCGCTTCCGGATGGAAAGCCGACCGTTCCCGGTGTGGTGACGGAGGAGGAATCGCTGAACTGCCGGCGGACCTCCGCATCCGCTGTCCGGAACGCATCCGTGCGCCGGAATGAGAACCCGGGTACGCTGATCTATCGCGCGTCCTTTGCGGGCGAGCCCGGAAAGGGAAGCCGATTCGGGTTCTTCGACTGGAGCAGTGGAAAAGTGAATCCGGTCCGGGGCGGGATTACCGGAGCGTATCCGGGGACGGGGAAAGCCGCGCAGGCTCTGGAGGTCTTTGCGTCGAAGGACAACTTCAGCGGGTTTGGAACCGGACTTAAACCGATTCCCGCCGGAACGAAAAAACTGATCGTGACCGGTCGAGTTCTGCGTTCCGCCGACTATACCGGCAATGCTCCGATGCTGTTCTTCTGGTTTGAGAAAAAGGGACAGAAGGGAGGAAAACCGTTTTTCTATCGTGTCCCGCAGGGGAAAAACGGAGTCTGGCAGGAGTTCCGGTTCGAATGTTCCGGAAAGAATTTCCCGGCGGATAAGGATGGCTTCATCCTGAACATGACCAGTCAGATTCTCTCCAAAGGAGTGAAAACAGGCGGTTCCATCTTTTACAAAGACATAAAAATCTACGCAGGAAAGTGAGTCGATCCCCCGAGCCCGTCCGATCCGGACGGGCTTTTTTCTGCTCTTGATTTTGCTCTCTGAGACGGGTATATTGCTTCCGAAACGCAACAGGAAGGCGGAGGGAAGCCGGGGTGTATGGAGGGAACGATGCGGAACATAGTGTCTCTGCGGGAGAATCCGGGAGAACGGGAGCGTTTTGATTCTTTTTTCTCTTCTGAAGCCGGTTCGGAGCGGCGAGTGTTTTTCCGGGAGAGCATCCGGGAGTGCCTGCAAGGGGAAAATCCTCTTCCGCAGTGGTATCTTCTGCTGGATGCGGAGGGGAATCCGGTCGGAGGGGCGGGATTGTGCGGAATGTCTGCTCTGTCCGCCGAGCCGGGCGCGGACGTCCGCGCCTTCCGGGTCGCGGGGGGATGGGGAGAGACGGAACGCAGAAAGACCCTGATCGCTCATTTGAAGAAAGAGGCGGCGCATCTCGGATTCCGGTATCTTGCCTGTCGGGACGGTGAGGGAATCTGGCCGGAAAACGATGGGTTCCGTGAAATTCTGGAGATTGCGGATCCGGGGGAGGGACTCGTGCGGATTTTCCGGACGGAGACACTGCCGGACTGGGAATTCCTGATTGCGGCGGCGGAGGCGAAACGCCGTCCCAGAACGGTTTCACCGCTTCTGGAAGCCGGTGGCGTCGCGGCGGCATTGATGACGGTCCGGGGGCGTGTTTATACCGGGGTCTGCATCGACAGCGCCTGCTCGCTTGGAATGTGTGCGGAACGCAATGCGCTGGCTTCCATGATTACGGCGGGGGAGGAGCCGGTCGACAAACTGGTCTGCCTGATGCCGGATGGCGAACCCGGTCCTCCGTGCGGAAGCTGTCGCGAATTTCTGATGCAGCTGGATGCCCGGAACCGCCAGATGAAAATTCTGCGTTCCCGTTCCGGCTTCCGGACCGTATCTCTTGAGGAGCTCCTGCCGATGTGGTGGGGGGAAAAACGCTGATCCCTGTTTTTGTTCCGTCTCGAACCGGTGCACAGTTCTTTTCTGCGTTTTTCCGGCGGAGTCCGTTTTTTATTCGCGGATCAGTTCGTAGACGGCGACCGCTCCCCGCTTTGTCGCGTTGGAGGCGGTGAACGAGAATCCGTTTTTCTCCCGTTTCAGCGGGACTTCAAACAGACGTTCCCCATGGAACGCACAGGCGTAAAGGCGGTAGTTTCCGGAGAGCTTCAGAAGAATTTCGGCTTCGCCGCGAGCCATCAGCAGCGGCAGTTTTCCCGGGGAGAGAATCACGTTGCGTTCGGCATTGGCATACACCATTTTGCTGTTGTATCCGCTGGTCAGATGCAAAATCAGGATCCGACGACTCCGGGTCAAGGGGAGGGCGTCTCGGGAGGCAATCAGAAACGATCCGAAGGTCCGGCGATTCCGGATGACGGCCGTTTTCCCGTATCCCGCGGTATCTTTCGGAAGGACAAACGCCTCGCTTCGGGAGGTGAGTGCCTGAAACGTTCCCTTTTTCCGATTCAAGGTGAGTTCTCCCGTCGAGCTTTGAAAGATCTCCTCGTTTTTCCGGAATTCGCTTTGGGAGATCAGACCGGCTTTCCGGAGAGATTCCATCGTTTTCATTCGTCCCTCCGTCCGAATACCGAAGGGTTCCTTCCCGAGAGTCAGAACCGGAGTTTCCGGTGCGGGCTTTTCCCAGATCAGTCCGGTTTTCGCGATCAGCCCGACGCACTCCATTGCTCTTGGGAACGAACGGGGGGATGCCGGGTCCGTCAGACACTCCGGATTGACGTACAGCGGAATTTCTTTCCCGGACGGCGCCACATCTCCCCGCAGGAACAGAAGCGCTCCCGCCCGTTCGGCAAGCAGCGGAAGAGGCAGGTTGACAAGATCGAAATAGACATACTTGCTTTTGCTCTTTTCCCGGATCGGCAATGCGCTCCAGGAATAGTTGAACCGGCAGATCATCCCGTAGTCCTGCAGAGCTCCGTATGCACCGACGAGGAACGGTCCTTCCGTTGCGTACGGGTTCGGGAAACAGTGGTTCCATTCCGAGATGGCGAACGGTTTCCCCAGATGACGGGCGGCGAAGTTCCCGGAGAGAAAGGCTCCATAGGAGCGGATCCCGCTGGAGTTGTCGAAGGCGGCCGGGTAGATCCCCCCTTTGAAGTTCCGGAATGCCGGATGTGCCCAGTAGCCGTGACAGTCGACATAATCAAACTGCCGGCGGGAGAGCGCGGTGGAGAGATCGTTCATGTAGTTCAGATCGGTTATCATCGGACGAACGCCGAGTCGGCGCAGGAAGCCGGCGATCCTCCGGAATCCCTTCCCGTACTGCTCGTGAAGAAATCTTGTGTACAGCTGTTCCCGGTTTTTCCCGGAAACTTTCCAGTTCCGGCGTTTCGCCTCGGCTTTGAATGCCTTTTCAAACATGTTCCGCACATCGGCAGAACAGCCGTTGAGCTGAATCCAGAGCGGATCCTCGTTGACCAGTCCGATTCCGGCGATGGCCGGTTCCTCCTTCCACGGAAGTCCTGTATAGGGGTTCACATGGTTCAGAAGTTTTTCCGCAAACTGTTCCAGATTGCGCATGACCGGTTCGGAGAGAAAGAGGAGGGCCTTGTAGTTCTTCTTGTTCTTCCAGGAGAGTGCGGCGGGAAGACCGGGGATTTCGTCCGGATACGGAATCCGGCTTTGATAAAGCTCGAATGTGATGTGGATTCCCCGTTTTTTCAGGGCGGCGATCAGGTAGTCGATGCGGTCGAGATTCTCCGTTTGGAAATCGAGGGAGGAGGCGGCGCCTGTTCCGGCAAGGAGGTGGTCGAAGCCGGCAAAACGGATGATGTTGTAACCCAGGGAGGCAAAGTCGTCGGCAAGGCGTTCGCTTTCTTCATGGGACATGAAATTTGCATCTCCGGAGTTGTTGACTCCCCAGAAGCGGACCGGTTTCCCGGGTCGCTTTTCAAATTCGAAATGATCGCCGGCTGCGCGCAGGAATCCGTATTTTCCGGCAGGTGCGTCAAGAAGATCGGAGAAATCCAGGAGCGATCCCTTTTTCACGGGCTCCATCTGGCGGGTCTCGATAAACTCGTTTCCGGCGGAGAGAACGACGGGGCCGCTCTCTTCCGGAATGAGATCCGCATCGGCAAGGGTGGCTCCGACGATCATCCAGACGGCGTTCCCGGCGGATCGGAAGCTCAGTTTCACCGGATTGCCGGAAAGCGCGATCCTCGTTGCGTAGAGTCCGACTTTGGCGGACGGATTTTCCCCTTTCCAGACGGCGAATGCGTTTTTGAGAAAGCGGGGATTCCAGAAGTTGGCGGTATCCTCTCCGCTGAAGAGGGTGTGTTTTTCCGTTTTCCCGTTGGAATAGGAGATGGTCACGGAGCCGATGGCAGTTCGTTTTGCGGGTTCCCAGCCAAGCGCGTTCAGAAGATAAAGATAGTTTCCCTTCGCGCCGGGAGTGGTGACTTCGGCGGATTCCGGAAGCCATGGACGTTTCTGTCCGCGGAGGTTGATGCAGGATTTTCCGTTGTTCTGGAGGGGATCGGTGATGTCGAAGAGGAGGCCGGAGAAGTTCTGCAGGCCGAGAGGGAGCATTCGAAGATCGTTGTCGGGGCCGCTGTCGCCCCATCCGCCCTTTCTGTCGTTGGCCAGATCGTCCCGGAAGGCCATGTTGGCGGCGGCGGAAAGATCGAGAGGACGGGTTTCGTAGGGGAGATAGTACAGCTCAAGAAGCAGATCCGCTTTCCGGAAGGTTTTTTCCGGCGCATTGAAATTCAGACGGAGCTCGCAGCTTTGCTGTCCCCATGCCCGATCGTCGTTCCATGTCCCGGAGAAGTTTCCGCAGAGGCGGAGGATGCCGCGGCGGAGAGGTATTTCGATGCGGGAAGGGGCCCGGTTTTCAAACCAGATCTGTTTGCGGTCCGGCCGGAAGGTGTCGGAGAAGGATTTTTCTTCGCCGTTGATCCGGATCGGACGGTTTTTCAGAATCCGGTTGTCGAATCGGGCGGAGAGAACCAGCGCCCCCGTCTCCACCGGATCCTGCGAGGAAAGGGAGAGCTCCACTCTTGCCCGGTTGGGAACGGACAGATCCCTTGCCTCCAGATATTTGAATTCCCCCTGCCGGACGCGGAAGAGGCCGCTCCGCACCACACCTCTTCCGATTTCCGTTGAGCCGAATTCGCCGGGGAAGAAGGGATTGCTTTTTCCGGAACGGGTCAGAAATTTCCAGTTCCGGCTCCAGTGACGGATCTGGAAGGGGATTCCTTCCGCGCAGACGATGCTGTCCGGAGAAACGGTGAACGCGGATTCCGCGGCGGAAAGGAGAACGGGAAGAAGGAGAAACAGAAGAGAAAGTGTTTTCATGAGATCAGTCCTGAGGGCGGAAGTTGCGGAATTGCTTCAGATGATTGGAGTAGAAATAAGCGATGGCGTCATAGCCGGGAACGGGGGAGCGGAGCACGGAGATGTGACCGTCCACCCAGGCGACCGTGCAGGCGCGCAGCTGCTGATGACGGGCAAGGACAACGCCCTGTCCGGAGCTGGTCCAGCGGGCGGGAACGATGCGGGCGAAGCCATAGACATTGACGCCGTCACCATTGACTTTTGCCGCGGAGCTGTCGGCCGCGACGGAGTCCGACAGGAGAAATTTGCCGGAGGGACGCCGGACCATTCCCGTACGGGCAAAACTGTATCCGTCGCAGACATTGTTGTCCAGTTCCCAGTTCAAGCCGTACTGGGTGAATTTCCAGTCCGGATGGTTTTCGTCCAGGACGATTCCCGCGGACGGAAGATAGGCTTTTTTCGCATAGCTCGGACAGGCCAGAAGACGGACATTGGGAATGTAATTTCCCCGATAGAGTTTGTCCCCCCAGTAGTGATCCGTCGCCCAGCGGTAGACGATCGGAAAATGATCGTTGGAATCCGCGCAGTAGGAGGCTATTCCGAGAACCAGCTGCTTTTCCTGATTGATGCATTGCGTCTGCTTTGCGGTCTCTCTTGCCCGGTTCAGCGCGGGGAGCAGCAGGCCCGCCAGAATGGCGATGATCGCAATGACGATCAGCAGCTCTATCAGAGAAAATTTTACGATCCGCATTCCACGATCCTTTCTTTATTTCTTTTTTGATTGAAATGTTCTTGACTTTCTTTTTTCATTATACTATATTTCCCTCCGTAATACAAGAGACACTTTCAATCAAAAAAGAGATTCTTCATTCCAAGATGAAAGACGACGCTTTCCCCAGCTATTTTCGTACGAGAATGAACGCTTCCGCCTCCCCGGAAATCGCTCTTCCCTTCTATGCGCACAATACGGGGATTCTGGAATTGAAACAGGGCCAAACCGATCATTCCGGAGGGATTTTAAATCCATTTGTCCGGGTTTCCTGGATCCTTTCCGGACAGTGCGAGACGCTGATTTCCGACCGCTCCGTTCTGGTGGGGCCGAATACTGTTTTTTATACGCTGTTTCACGAGGAGCGGCGGATCCGCTGCATTTCGAAAAACTGTCGGATCCGCTGGTTCTGTTTTGACGGACCGCTTGCGGAGGCGTTTCTTCTGGGATTCCGGTATCCGCGCCTGCTGACTGCGGGACCGTATCCGGAGAGTCTGTTCGGGGAACTGGACCGCATCATGACCGATGATACTCCTGCGTGCATCCGGCGGAAGAGCTGTCTGATCATGGAGATCCTGTGCGCGGTGGCTCCGGAAGAGGACTGGCTGAGGCAGACCGAAAAAATTGTTCCTCAGAGCCTGGCTCTGATTCACCGAAACCTGGGCAATGCGGATTTCGGGCTGGAGACATTGTGTGAATATTTCCTCATTTCGCCGGCAACCCTGACTCGTCTCTTCCGGAAGCATACACAGATTTCGCCGGGACGCTATATTCTGAATATGCGTCTTTCCAAAGCGCTCTCGCTGCTGACCGGAACAGATTTGTCTGTGGAGCGGATCGCGGGGCAATGCGGATTTCGGGATCGTTCCTCGTTCACGCGGTTCATCCGTCGGAGTCGCGGCTGTTCTCCGACGGAGTACCGGAAACGGCAGGAACAGAAATATTCATCCGCTCCCGGTTCCGGAAGATCCGGTGACCTCACCGACTTCTGAAAACAGTTGGGAAGAGGCTGATCCTCTTCCCCGCCGAAGGGAAACAGACATTTTTTCTGCTGCCGTTCCTGTTTTTCTTAATTTTTCTCGAATTCAAAATCCAGTTGCAGGAGCGCACCGGGGTCTCCGCCGGCGAAAATCCGGAACGGACCCGCATCCAGATGGAATTCCCCGTTGCGGTCGTACACTCCCAGCGCCTCATCGGTCAGTTCCACTTCGATCCGCTTTTCCTCCCCCGGCGCCAGATGGATCCGCCGGAAGGCAAACAGTTCCCGCTCCGGACGGATCACAAAACCGGAACGCGCCTGAAGATAAAACTGGACAACTTCATCCGACTCCCTCGATCCCGTATTCCGGCAGAGCAGAGAGACTTTGCGTCCGCTGATCTTCAGATCCCGGTATGCAAACGTGGTATAGCTCAGTCCGAATCCGAACGGCAGGAGAGGGGGTCCCGGAGAGTCGATATAGTTCGGTCTTGCAAGATTGACCGCGTTGCAGTGAACCGGAAGCTGGCCGACGCTGCGCGGAAGCGAGACCGGTAATTTCCCGCCGGGGGAGACCAGCCCGAACAACGCTTCCGCAATCGCCTCTCCTCCCAGCATGCCCGGATACCAGGCACAGAGAAGTGCGGAGGATTTTTCAAGCACCTCCTCCAGAAGAAGGGGGCGTCCCATGATCGGAATTGTGACAACGGGTTTTCCTGTCGATGCCAGAAGCCGGAAGAGTTCCATCTGCACTCCGCTCAAGTTGAGCGTTGCGCGATCGGTTCCTTCGCCGGATTCCTTTTCCGTCGTATCGCTGTCGGAAACCAGAGGAGTCAAGGCCGCTCCGGTCACCGGATCGGTCTGCACATTTCCGAAGCGGGTGCTGCATCCTCCGGGAACGTAGATGATCACATCCGATTCCTCCGCAAGTTTGAGCGCTTCGGGGAATCCGCTTCGGTCCATGTTCCGGATTCCGCAGCCGCGCGCGCTGGCGACCCGGATCCCGGACTTCTCCGCAAGATGACGGATTCCGTCCAGAACGGTGCAGAGATTCTCCTTGCGCTGCGGCGCCGTGTAATCCCCCAGCATAGACATGCCCTGATCCGCGTTGGGGCCGATGACCGCAAGAGAGCGAATCGAGCGGGAGAGGGGAAGAGTGCCATCGTTTTTCAGGAGAACCAGCGATTCCCGTGCCGTTCTCAGGGCAACTTCCCGGTGCGGGGCGGAGGCGAACACTGTTTCCGGTTTCCCGTCGGTATAGGGGTGGTCGAACAACCCGAGGGTGAACTTGATTTCCAGCATCCGTCCGGCGGCAAGGTCCAGATCCGACTCCCGGATCAGGCCGCTTTCCCAGGCCTCCATCAGATATTGTCCGCATTCGGCGAGAGTGCTGTGTCCGGAATCTCCGTCACATCCACCATAAACTGATCCATGCAGATGCGGCCCAGGATCGGAGCTTTTTTCCCGTGAATCAGAATGTAGCCCTTGTTGGAAATGGCTCCCGCATCGGCCGCGACAAATCCTTTGAACTGGAGCTTCCCGCGCAGAATCTCGTTGAGAAGCAGAGAACTTCCGGTGCACGGTTCTCCATCCACATCGTGATAGGTGCACATGACAAAGGCCGCTCCTTCCCGGATGCAGGTCCGGAAGGGACGGAGATCCTGATTGTACAGAACCTGAAGACCTTCATACACGGTGTTCTGATTGTGTCCGCCTTCGCTGCGTCCTCCGCCGACGTAGTGTTTGAGAGTCGGTTCCACGCGGAAGTGACGCATTCCTTTCACCATCGCTCCGGCAAGTTCGGAGACCAGAAACGGATTTTCCGAGAAACACTCTTCCACCCGGCTCCAGCGGGGGTCCATCGCCAGATCCAGGATCGGGGCGTAGAGCGATCCGATGCCCGCCGCTTCGCTTTCCCGTCCCATGACTTTTCCGATCTCTTCGAGCAGAGGCGCATCGAACGTCGCCCCCATTCCGAGCGATGCGGGAAAGACGGTTGTGTCCAGCGCCATCATCCCGTGCGGCGCCTCTTCGACAAACAGAAACGGAATCTTCCACCGGGAGCTTTCCAGCGCCAGCTTTTGAAAAAGATTGCGGGCGGAGCGGGCCATTTCAGCGGGGATTCCGTTTTCGAATCCGCGTTTTGTCCACCAGTCGGCCCGCAGAACGCCGTAAATGGTGCCGAAGAGGCGGCGGTGCATCTGTTCGACGAAATCCGAGTTCAGGGTGATTGCGGTGCCGTTTCGGGAATAGGCGTCGAATCCTCTTCCTTTGCAGAGCTGGCCGATTTTTTCGTTCACGCTCATTTTCCGCAGGAGGTCCTCGCTGCGGAGTCGGGGGGAGAGGGAGGAATCCAGATATTGGGCTGTCATAGCTGTCTGCTGCCTTTTTTTGAATGAATATGACGGAATGTTGAAAAAAATACAGGGCGTTTTTCAATTTTTCAAGAGAAAAACGCCGATTTTTTTACGGGTGGACATGGTTCACGATTTCGGTCACGGAGACGGAATCGGAACGAGGTCCACCTGTCTGGAAAATGGGGGGATGTTGTCTCAGGAGAGTTTGCTCAGCACCTCTTCGAGTGTGGTTTCCGCCAGACATTCAAAATTGTCGGCGGCTCCGTAGTAGAGGCGGATTCGTCCATCCTCTTCCGGAACGGCTCCGCAGGGGAAGACCACGTTCGGAACGAATCCGTTCGTTTCGTAGGGGGCTTCCGGACACAGCAGGATGTTCGAGCGTCCGAGAACGATGGACGGATCGTGCAGATCCAGAAGCATCGCGCCCGCGGTGTAGTAGTGCCCTGCGCAGTTCGTGTCGACGGCGTGCAGAAAGACGAGCCAGCCGCGATCCGTTTTGATCGGCGGAGTTCCGGCTCCGATTTTGAGACTGTCCCATCTTCCGCTTCCGCGGGACGCGATGATCCGGCAGTCGCCCCAGAAGTGCAGATCCGGCGAGCACGAGATCCAGATGTTTCCGGTCGTTCCGCACTCGGGCCGATGCAGCATCCAGTACAGTCCGTTGATTTTTTCCGGAAACAGAACCGCGTTCCGGTTCTGGACATGATGCGGAAAGGAGACATGGCGGATCGTCCGGAAATCCTCTGTGACTCCGAGTCCGATCCGGCAGCCGTAACGGAACGTGTAGGCGGCGTAGGTGATGTAGTATTTCCCCTCCACCACGTTGATCCGGGGATCGTAGAAGGAGTCGGCGGTATATTTCCGGTACTCCTCCATGTCGTCCGCGACAAAGCGGACCGGTTCCGGATCGGGGGTGAAATGATATCCGTCGGAACTCCGTGCGCACCAGACCCGCTGGAAGCGGCTGGAATCCTCCGTGCGGACCAGCATGATGTACTCTCCGTTGCGGCGGACGACTCCTCCGTTGTAGACGGCAAAACAGTCGCCCGGCATATCCTCCGGACGCAGAACGGGATTCCCGCTCCAGCGCTTGAAGATGCTCTTCATGAAAACGTTCCTTTCTTTCTCTTTATGGGTTACGGGATGTAGATCCCGAAGTTGAAGCGGTCGCGCCAGTTGAAGGAATTCCCTGCCCACGGAAGGGCGGAGTCCCGTTTTTTTCCGTCGGAGTTGTTCCAGATGAGGTCGAATCCGATCGGGGCCGGGCCGGCAAGATCCAGCGTTTTCCAGGGAATGGTCACTGTTGCGGAGTAGTCCGTTCCGGTATCCCGGATGGTGTGCGTGAGTTTGCGGAGATCCAGATTTCGGCTCCCGGAGAACTCCTCCGGAAGACCGTTTGCCGACTTCGGCGCAAGAAACAGACGGTAGACATGAGCCGTATACGGATTCCGTTCGAGGCGGTCCGCAGGACGGGAATCGAGGAAGAGTTCGATGCAGTCTCCCTCCCAGGGGGTGTTGACCGGACGCTCGCCCCGTCTGCGGTCGGAGACGTCGATGGAGATTGTCAGCTTCTCCGCATCGGAGGTGACGCGGAAGCGGCAGCCCTTCAGCGAAACGCTTTCCCCCTTGCGCAGATACCGGGTGGATGCAAGCGGAAGCGTATGGCTTTCCACACTCTTTCCATCCGACAGCAGAATGGTGATTTCCTTCCGCTCCGCGGTCTCAGGGAAAAAGAGAACCTTCCGTTCCTGCGGGGGAATTGAGATCTTTCGAAGAGAGGTCGTTCCCTTGAGACGGACCATCCGCTCAATCGGACCAGCTGTCCTGTTCTGCAGTTCGACGGCGAGAGCCTCCTTTCCATTTTCGGCACTTCTCCGCACTCCGGTGATCACGCAGGCGCGTTCCGGATGAAACGAAACCGTTTTCAGGGAGCGGGAGAGATCATCTCCGGCCAGATAGCAGGGATCGGCCGTAAGAGTGAGCGTCTGATCCGCCGGGAGCGCGTTGCCGAACAGGTCGTATGCGCGGATGGTGGAAGAGGAGAGATCCACCTTGAACGTTTCTCCCTCGTTGACCGACCAGATGGCGGCGATCTCCTTCCCGTCGCGCGTCCGGTAGAGGAATCCGTTGATGCCGGTGAGAACGTTGAGCTGCTTCAGCGGCTTTGCCCCTTCGAGGAAACGGGCGAACGCGTTTCCGGCGATGAAGTGGGCGTTCGGGATCATCTCGGCCACCGCCCAGTGATTCGAATAGCCGAAATGCGGACGCAGATCGTTGTGAAGATACTGATTGCCGTTCAGGGAGATCGAACACATTGTTCCGGCGCCGAGGTCGATCAGGTACCGTTTTGCGCTGTTGCGGGCGGGGAATTTTCCGGAGGCGATCCAGTCGTCTATGCCGGAAATTTTCTGATCGGGCATCCGGGAGTGGATGTAGTAGAGTTCGGTGTTCCAGAGAGGGAGATTCTTCCGGTAGCGGTCGACAATCGTGCGGATTTCGCGGATCTGCTGTTCCGCCGGAGTCGGAAAACTGTCGAGCTGAGCGCTGTACGGATGGAACGAGAGGATGTCGAGATACTGGAACGCACCGAGTTTTCCGCACGCCTCGATGAACGCTCCGAGCTGTCCGCCGAGATCGCCGGTACTGCAGATCCCGACGATGCGGCAGTCCGGGTCGGCCTTTTTCGCCGCCGTGTAAGCCAGCTTCAGATAGCGGGTGTAGTTCTCCGGCGTCATAAAGAGATTCGGCTCGTTGACGATCTCATAATAACGGACCCGTCCCCGGCAGTGGCGCACAAGATTTTCCACAAAATCGGACCACGCCTTCTCCGGCGGGAGCCATCCCTGATGACGTCCACCCATCCAGAGTCCGGTACTCCGGCTGTTTTTGCGGATGTGCCAGCTGTCCCGCGGAGTTTTTCCGGGTCTGTCGAGCATCCCTTTGCCGCCGAGAACGGGCATGGTTTCGATTCCGTGTTTCAAGCCGGCATCGACGATGTTGTCCAGAATGCGCCAGTCGTACTTTCCCGGTTCAGGTTCGAGTCTCTCCCATCCGAACAGGCCGTCGTCATGCAGGCGGTTGATCCGGATTCCCTGGCGGCGCAGTGCGGCGTAATGATCGTCCACACCTCCGCCGAGCGCACGGAACTCGGGAGTCCCATCCGGAGAGGAAAACACGCCGGCGGCGCTGCTGTATCCGATCGAGAAGGTTGTGTCGGGATTGATCCGGGTGCGGGAAAGTTCCGGAGCGGCGCCGAAGTCGAACGGCAGAAGCGGAACGCTTTTCCCGCCGCATTGCGCCGTCCCGCCCGCGCGGAAGACTCCGTTCGGAACGGAGAAGGGAAGGGGGAGTTCCATGTTTTTTCCCGCGGGAAGAGTCGGTTTGCGGGAAAGTGTGGAGAGCGTTTTGCCGAAATAGAGATCATCCAGCTTCAAGGTGAGCGCGAGGGAAAGCGCTTTGTCCGAATAGTTGACGCCCCGGAGAATCAGATTCTGTCTGCCGGGTTTTGCGACCCGCTCCGGACCGAGAACGGCGAATTCGACGTTCGATGCGGGGGCGTACTCCTGCAGTTTTCCCTCGCTGATCTGCAACGCGTCGAACCAGACAGTTCCGCCTTTCCAGCTGATTTTCAGAAACGGATGCAGAAACGGTTTTTCCGCGCGGATCGTGAAATGGAAACGTTTCCATTCCGGTGTAAGGTTCACACTCTTTGACCGGGAGTACCAGCGGTTTACGACTTCCGGCGGCTGATGAGCCACGGCGAAGAGTTCCATTTTCAGGGAGAGGGGCCGGTCGCTTTTCATCCATGCGGAAACCGTATACTCCACCCCGTCTTTCAGCTCGACTTCGTGGGAGATCATCTGCCTCCATTCGCCGCGCGGACCGGGACATTTCAGACTGAATGCTCCGTGAATTTTTTCCTTCGGATCCGCTTCCGGCCGGCAGTATGTCCGTTCCCCGGCCTGCACGGGGATGAATCCGCAGACCTGGTATCCGGCGTTCCCCAGTTCAAAACTGGAGTTGAGCAGCAGATTCCCCGCGGCAAGAGGAAGAGCGGCGAGAACGGGAAGAAATGCGAGAAACTGTTTCATCGTACTTTATTTCCCAAGTTGTTCCAGCTCAACGGAATGAATCTGGATCGTCTTTTCACTTTCCTCCGCGGGGAAGGAGAAGACCAGATAGGCGGTCTGTTTGGCCATCTGCGGATATTCCGCAACGGCGGGACCGGAAAATTCCATCGACTGTTTTTCCCAGCGCGCAGTCAGCTTTGTCCGAGTGCCTTTGTACCAGTGTTTTTTCTGTCCGCTGACATACCCGTCGATATAGAAGGAAAACGGTGTCTGAGGATCGGCTTTGGCCCACAGGGAGAGACGGTAGCGCTTCCCCGGCTCCAGCGGAAGATGCAGGGAATAAACGGAAAGCTGAGTTTTTCCCGTCTTTGCCCGGGCGGTGATCCGCATCGCCTTCCCGCCTTCGATATGATCCTCTGCCGGAACGACTTGCAGAGATCCTTCGGCATTTTTCCAGAAGTGTTTCCGGAAGAAGGCGGGCATGGGGCCGTTGTCCGACGCGAAATCGACGCGGATCCGTTTCCGGTCATCCGCCGAGAGCTTCTCCACCTGGATCTTCCGAATCTGGAGCTGGAACGGCGATTTCCCTTCCAGCTGGAACATGAGATCTCCTTTTCCTGAATCGGCTGCATGGAAATAGGCATACGAGGTTGTCCATTCTGTCACGGGCGGATAGGAAAAATGGTATTTTTTGTGAACATGGAGAAGAAGTTTGTCCGAAGAGTCGGTTGATCCGGAGGTTCTGTACTGAAAAGAGCATCGATAGAAGTTGTTCTTTTCCAATGGGATCGGATAGGAGAGGGCGGGCCATTTTCCCGGAGTCTGAGTTGCTTTTGCCGTATCTCCTTCGATGGTCCATGCGGGAGCCCTGTTCCATTTCTGTGCGGAAAAGTCGGAGGAGAAGACCGTTTCCGCACCGGTCGCGCCGAAAAGAGTTCCCGCTGCAGCGAGGAAAAGAATTTTCTGAAGTTTCATACAGTTCATTTTTTGTTTTTCCTTTCCTGAAATTATTTTTTAGTCCAGTCATCGTTGAATTCGGTTCCGAAGCGGATCAGTTCCGCGTGTCCGTCGAAGAAGAGGAATGCGGCGGAGATGCCGTCGTGATTTGCCCAGCCGGGATATTTTCCGTAGGTGGTCCAGCTGGAATCCACAGGCATACCGGGCTGATACCCTCCTGTCGATCGGTTGGTATAATAGGTCAGGACACTTCCTCGATCAGGGCCGGCGCTTCCGCTCCACAGCTGATACAGTCTCTTTTCTATGAAGATGGCACTGTTTGGGCGGATGTTGTTCATTTTCCGTCCGATGTTCCCCGATGGACTCTTATTGTACCAGACTCCGCCATGAGGCAGAGCGTTGTCATCTTTTCCCTGGGTTGCCGCATAGTTGGAAACATGCAGGGAATCGGGAAAGGTCGTTGCATTGGGACAGAACAGGAAGCCGGTGGTTTTTCTGTATTTTTTCGCATCCGGATTTTCCGACTCGTTTCTCCTGTATTTCAGATCTCCATAGGCGGCCTGGGTGATATAGTAACAGTTTCCGTCGTTTTTCGGAGCCCACATGTCGTTGGCGTCCAGATAGTTGATGAACAGAATGTTGATCTGTTTCATATTGGAGACGCAGGTGATCTGCCGCGCCTTTTCCCGTGCGCTTTTCAACGCCGGAAGAAGCATTCCCGCGAGGATGGCAATGATCGCAATTACAACGAGCAATTCAATTAAGGTAAATCTCCTTTTCATTGCATGGTTTCCTTTCTGATATTTTTTACGCTTCCATGAATTTCCAGTTTGGTGTCCAGCAGGACATGGATCGGATCCCGCGTTTTCAGCACCGGCCGGTTCAGCAGAAAGAACTCCGCCCAGTTGACGATCTGTTCCGGTTCGAAATAGATCCGGTCGTAAATGAGGGCCTTTTCCGGAGAATGCGGTTTGTCGTATCCGAGCAGACTGAGGTTTTCGGGGATCCGGATCCCCTTTTCCGCGCAGTAACGGAAGATCTGATCCGCCATATAGCTCCCGGTGCAGAAGATGGCGGAAGGAAGTTTTTTCCATCGGCGGAAGGTCCGGTCCAGGAATTTCCGGTTGTCATCCTTTGTGACCAGCGGATAGTCCAGCAGGTCAATCCGGCATTTCGGAACGGAGAAGCGCTGTTCGGTCAGAAAACCTTTGGCGCGGTTCACAAAGGAGTGTTTGACCAGCTCGCCGGAAAGACTGGCGGTGACGGCGACATGTTCCGTGTGTCCGTTTTTGATGAGATGTTCGGAGGCGATCTTCCCGCTCTGGAAATCGTCGGACGCAATTGCAATGTCGCCAACCGTGTCGTCCAGAAGATTGATGACCAGAAGCTCCGGGTTGAGATCCTTCAGCAGCGGAAGAAGTCTCTTCTCATACATCGGACCGAAGACCACCACTTCCGCTTTTTCCGCTTCCTGAAGAAATCTCCGCCGGTCGGTCCGGTGACTGGTCGTGACACAGGCAAAATCGTGGATGGAGATCCGTTCCATCAGCTGCCGCATGAGGTCCCGCATATAATAGGAAAGATCGGATTCGTCAAAATCAAAGACGATCGTCTGTTTCTTCTTCTGATCCGCCATATAATACCCATGCCGGTTCAGCGTTTCGATCACTCTTGCCCGGGTCGAATCCTTCACACCCCTCGCGTTGTTGATGACACGGTAGAGGGTCATGTGGCTGAGTTTCAGCTCGTCCGCAATTTTTCTGAAATTGATCCGCTGCATTCTTTTTCCCGTCGTTTTCCGTTTTCATTATAGAATATTTTTCATGAAAAGTCAATAGAAAACAGAGAAAACGAAAGAGGAAAAAATGTTACACTTTTCACATTTTTCGTTTTTCCCGACGATGCGGTTCTCCTGCTGTATTTTTTCATTTCCGGCTTGTGATTTCCGCAAAACGATGGCATATTACAGAGAGACGATTCATCCCATCAAATTCGTGGAAAGGACAATCATTAT